>ERZ1066124.74-NODE-74-length-96815-cov-24.974793_pt1 | contig 96815 bp, 72 predicted proteins | sample MGYA00382771_ERZ1066124 | MGnify/ENA primary metagenome ERZ1066124 (study PRJEB33369, sample SAMEA5778354) | biofilm metagenome | biome: Industrial cooling water; feature: Water cooling tower basin; material: Biofilm | place: United Arab Emirates | collected... | reverse complement strand
GGAGACTGGCTATCAACAGGATGAAGCGGGGATGAACGGCAGACTTCTGAGAATCGTACTCAGCAACCCTGCCTAGCACGAATCTATGAGTAGCGAAAGCAAAGATGCGTTACAACCATCGTCACGTCGAATGGGCTACGACGATTATTGCCCAAGCCAAAAGGCAAGGATCAGGGGGCTGGCGACTCCAGTCTTGACCAGCAAGCACTCCCTATAAACCCGGTGGATAAGCATCACTCTAAGGATTCTAACAATGGTCATTCGGAACGAAGTAACCCGCTCACACGCTCTCTAAACTTCTCAGTTTAGAGTAGGCAGCCAAGCCGCAAGCTGTGAGTGGGAGGGATTGTATCAGAAGCAAATGCCTGGAGTAATGCCCAGGATAGGCTGACAGATACACGATGAATTGAGGGTAATGAAACAAGTCGCAGTGCATATGTCTAAAACTGAGTTACACACTCCAGTAGAATGGGAAACACTGCCCTGGCACAAGCTAGAGGTTAAAGTTTTCAAGCTGCAAACGCGAATTTACCGAGCTGAAAAGAACGGTGATGTTAAAACAGTTCACACCTTACAGAAGCTCCTGATCCGGTCGTGGTCGGCACGATGTGTAGCCGTTCGCAGAGTGACTCAGGATAACCGAGGAAAGCATACGGCTGGAGTGGATGGGATCAAATCCCTGACTCCCGCCCAAAGACTAAAACTGGCACAGGAACTCGCTCTGAGCGACCAATCAGCCCCCGTTCGACGGGTGTTGATTCCAAAACCTGGTAAACCAGAGAAACGCCCACTCGGAATTCCCACAATGCTAGATCGCGCTAGACAAGCTCTGGTCAAACTGGCACTGGAACCTCAATGGGAAGCAAAATTTGAACCGCATTCCTATGGTTTCAGACCTGGACGCTCCGCGCATGACGCGCTCAGAGCAATCCAGACAGCAACTCAGCAGAAAGCAAAATATGTCCTTGATGCGGATATTGCTCAATGCTTTGACCAGATCGACCACGAAAAGCTGTTGAATAAGATTGGCACTTTTCCCGCCCTCAGACGACAGATTAAAGCATGGCTGAAATCTGGAGTCATTGAAGGAAAGAATTGGTTTGCCACAGAACAAGGAACTCCCCAGGGCGGTGTCGTGTCCCCCTTGCTTGCAAATATTGCCTTGCATGGGATGGAGGAATACTTGCAACAGCTTTATCCAAAACGGTATCCGGTGAGGCAGAATGGCAAGCGCCAAACCGTCCTACCTCCTAAACTGGTGCGATACGCCGATGATTTTGTCGTACTGCACGAAGATTTAGAAGTGGTGAAGGGATGTCAAATTGCTTTGACTGACTGGCTCAAAGAGATAGGGCTAACTATCCATCCAGACAAAACTCGAATGACTCACACTCTTACCCCGGTTGAGGGCAACGTGGGGTTCGACTTCCTTGGTTATCACTTCCAACAACATAAAGTTGGTAAGTACCGGGCAAGTCGAGTTACCCAAGGGAACTATCAGGGAGAAATTACGAGTCAATCACTAGGATTTAAGCTCTTTGTCACACCGAGTTCACAGAGTCTAAAGCAACATCTGGCAAACCTGAAGGACATCATCAAGCAACACAGTCATGCACCACAAGCTGCACTAATCAAAGCTTTGAATCCGGTGATTCGAGGTTGGGCAAGGTACTTTGGCTACTTTGGTGCCAGGGATCAATTGTCCCAAGCCGACTTTCAGACTTACCAAAAGCTCCGTGCTTGGGCAATGAGACGTTGCTCCGGGCAAGGAACTCGAAAGGTCGCGGCAAAGTATTGGCAAGTTGATGCACAAGCAGGCTGGCGATTTGCAGAGGGTGAGGTCGTTCTGACTCGTCATACCGACCACATCGCAGATCGCTTCGTTTCCCTCAACAGTTCCAAATCTCCCTTTGATGGAGATTGGGCATACTGGGCGAAGCGAATGGGACGCTATCCGGGTATTCCAGAACGAATCGCCAAGTTGCTCCAGCGACAGGATGGAAAATGCGCTCTGTGTGAACTTCATATCACGTTCAATGACTCCATCGAAGTAGATCATATTCAACCCAAAACTCTGGGTGGAAAAGATACCTACAAGAACCTGCAACTGGTACATGGTCATTGCCATGACCAGAAGACCGCAGCCGATGGATCACTATCAGCTTCTATTAGACAAGCTCAATTCATTGAGGAGCCGGATGAGGTGAAAGTCTCACGTCCGGTTCTGAAGGAGAGTTCATTGGGGCGACCTAATGTTCGACTCTAACACGACCGCAGCAAGAATTCCCATGATTGTTGTGCTTTGCATCGTCATGGGAGATGCTTTATCAACATTAATTGTCAACTAATCAGCCTTCTAAGACAGTCTTAGTTGTAATTGAGGCTGTCTTAAGCAATGCACTTCATCGCTCATTCAACACAAGCCGAAATCATGAATCCTTATGTCTATCCAAACTGAACCCGACCACCAGACTCAAGGTGTTGTCATTTTTTCAACCACACGCGCTGGAAAATCAGTGTTAGTGACTGGTGAACTCATTCGCTTTCTCATGGAGAAGTCTCCGACCGTCACACTCGATGCTATTCACCCTCAAGCCAGAATCCCTAATCCTTTATGCCGATTCAACCTGAGTCCAACAAGCGATCCGACGAGTTCATTCCAGTAAACCAAATTTTGCACGCCAAACCCCAACTCGGACCGATTCCCGGCGAACAGGTTGTTGCTTGGATTGTCATCCTCGTGATGACTTATATCATCTGCAAAGGCATTCTCGCTCTCCCTTGGATTGAGACCTGTCTCGTTGGTGTTTGGGGAATAGCAACTTGGTGGCTGCTGAACGGTGATGAAAGCTGGCGGTATCTTACTAAGTTCCACGGCGTTCCACGATGGACGCTTGGCAATTTGCTTTACTCAAGATTACTCGGACAGAACACTGACGACGAAGAACGTATTCGGAAAGAACAGACCAAGAAGCCTCGTAAGCGCAAATCCACATTGAACACATCCGCAGTCAGAAAGCGACGATGAATCTTGAAGAATCAAAGCAAAACTATCGTTAGCTCGATCGAGCTAACGGCATCAACTCATTATTACTTACAACAACGATGAAGAAGAAACTGGGTAAAAAACGAGTAACGCTGCTTGATCGCGGACGGAAAAGAACTGTTACTCAGTCCGCCTTTGAAGACTTTATTGCACTGACGGGGTTTGTAGAATTTCGTTTGCAAGGACAGCGCGTAGGAGCAGCCGTTTCGCAGAAAGGAAAGCGACGATACTGCTTTACATTTGGGTTTAGAACTGAAGGCATTCACGACACGCTTCGACCGGACGCGATCGAACCCACTCACAATAGCCTTCAGTCTGCTCTAAAAGAATTACCGAGTGGAGAACGATGCACCATTCATCTCGCTTCGTTTAAAGACGATTCAGATCGCCAGCAGGAGCTTGATCAATTACTTGCGCGATCGCCTTCGCCTGAACTTAGTTTGTTGCTCATGAGTGAAAAGGCGCGAGTGCAGCAGTTAAAAAATGCTGCTGTGCGTAGACCGAAGAGTTTGTATATCTACGTCACGTATACGATCACACCTGATCAAAAAACCTCGAACGATGCTGACTGGGTTGAGAAATCGCTCGGCGCACTGGTTCAATTCTGGGAAACATTCAAAGGGAAAGGAAACGAAGTTGCTGACCAACGCCTTGAAGAACTGCTACAGCGGGTCTTTTCAGAAGGATACCTACGTTGGCAGCAGCTTCTCAACATCAAGATGGGACTTGATGTGCAACCGATGGCAATGCAGTCATTATGGGAGCAGATTTGGTCGCGATTTAACAACAGTCCCGCCCCGGTAGCACCACAACATCTGCAAATCGATGCACAAGGAGTCAGTGAGATTGTTGGAACTGATGTGCATCCAGCAACAATGCTAATTCAAGGAGAGCAGGGTCAGCATAATGTCCCAAAAGCTGATCGTCGCTGGATCAAGCTCAAAGACAAGTACATTGCAGCACTCACTTTTACATCAAAGCCTGATGGCTTTGTCAATATGCAGGAGCAGCTTCGTTTTCTGTGGTTGGTGCTATGTCGTCCGCACGTCTTCGATACCGAAGTGATTTGCCAGATTTCGGGCACAAACGCCAAGATGCTAAAGATCAATATGCAGCGCATGATCAAGCAGAATAACGTTGCGGCTCAAGCAGCAGAGAAACAGTCGAGTGTCGATGTCGCAGCACATATCCGAACGAGACGATCAGTGCAGGCGCAAGCTCATTTGTTTGAAGGAGCCATGCCTGTACAGATTGCGATCGCATTTCTCGTATACCGGGATCATCCCTCGCAGCTTGATGAAGCCAGCAAAACTTTGTCGGAATGTTTTCAGCTTCCAGCAAAGGTTGTTCGAGAAAACGAAATTACCTGGCAAATTGTACTTCAATCGATCCCTGGCTGTTCGTGGGATCGATTGCTTGGCGCTCCATTCAAGCGTTATCTTACGTACCTCTCTCACGAAGCCCCAGGGCTGATACCAATTACTAAAACTCGAACCGAAGATCGCACGGGTCTTGAGTTAATTGCTGACAATGGTGGTACGCCAATTTTTATTGACTTTATTACCAAGCACCGGAACATCGCCGTTTATGCGACCACACGCGCTGGAAAATCAGTGTTAGTGGCTGGTGGACTCACTCGCTTTCTAGCTGAAGGCTATCCGATCGTGGCGCTTGACTACCCGAAACCAGACGGAACTTCGACATTTACCGACTACGCAGCTTTTCTAGAACCCCGTGCTGCTTACTTCGACATCGGGAAGGAGTCCAACAACCTGATGGAAAAGCCAGATTTGCGGCATCTAGACCTTGACCAAGACAAACTAATGGAGCGCTTCGACGACTACAAATCATTCTTGGAAGGTGCGCTCGTCACGATGGTTTTGCCGTCTGCCCAACAAGACCCAATGCTCGAACAAACGGTAAGGGCACTGATCGGACAAGCTCTCACCAACTTCTTTAATGATTCAGAAATCGATCAACGCTACGAAGCGGCTCTTGAAGGTGGATTTGGGTCTGCTGCATGGAAGGAAACACCGACGCTGCACGATTTTCTTAAGTTTTGCACGATCGAGAAGCTTGGACTTGAAGATGAAGCAGGTCCGATCCGGGCGGCTCAGAATCAGATCGTACTTCAGCTTGACTACTGGCTTAATTCCAGCCGTATCGGGAAAGCGATCGGTCAACCTTCGTCATTCCCGGTTAATGCTCAGCTTTTAGTCTTTGCGCTGAGAAATTTATCAAACGAAAACGAAGCAGCAATTCTATCGCTTTCAGCTTACTCAGCCGCATTGCGTCGAGCGCTAGAATCCCCCAAATCTATCTTTTTCATTGATGAATCTCCGATTCTATTTGCGTTTAACACGATCGCTCGATTGATTGGACGGCTGTGTGCGAACGGAGCAAAAGCTGGAATTCGCGTGATTCTCTCGGCTCAAGACCCTGACACAATTATGAATTCAGTGGCAGGGCAGCAAATCGCTCAAAACATGAGCGTTCGATTAATTGGGCGGATTCAGCAGCAGGCGATTAACTCGTTTGTGAAATGGCTTGATTACGATCGCTCGATTATCGCTCGGAATGCAGGTGAGCAATTCTTTCCGCGTCAGTCTGAACTTTACTCAAACTGGCTGCTAGACATCGACGGCAACTACACTTATTGCCGTTACTATCCTGGCGATGTGCAAATTGCAAGCGTTGCTAATAATCCAGAAGAGCAGTTAGCAAGATCGCGGGTATTGAAACAGTACCGAAATCAAAAACTGACTGCGATGGCAAAGTTTGCAGGTCAATATGTCAGCACCATTAAAGGCGGTCTCTCGCTGAGCGAAATTGGGCAAGAGATCGATGTGATACCTCAGCCGAACAACACCGCTTCAACTGAATGTCATCCTCTAGTTGAAGATCAATCTTCAAAGGAAATTGCCCATGTCTAGCCTAAATCAATCGGCGATCCCTCAACAATCTGCCGCTAAACCGCTCACTTCTAAATTACGCCGGACGATTAAAACAATCGCAGTCGTCGCGCTCTCAATTGGAATCATGACTCCGATCGCTAAAGCGGGACCACTCGATCAGCTAAACGATGTCCTTTCAAACGGGGTCAATGGTGCAATTAACGACGCGATCGGCGGCATTTTGGGCGGCGGCGATGGTCCGTGGAACGAGAAGATTCCGGGCGCAATACTTGGCGGCAAGGGCGGTGGATTTTCACTTCCAGATCCGTTTGCTGCATTAAACCGATCGTTTGAATCGCTCTTGAAGGACATCCTTGCTGGAGCGATCGGCGGCGATAGTCCGTGGGATGAAAAAATCCCAACCGGGGGTGGCACGGGTGGAAACACGGGTGAAGATGGAGGACTCCCGATCGACAAGCCTGTGATCGATATCGGTGGTGGATTTGATCTGTCGATCGATAAACCCATTATTGATTTAGGCGGGATTGGAGTAAAAGTCGGAGCGCTTGGACTGCCTGACATCACAGCAACTCACAAAGCGCTTGATCAAATCGCTAAAGGACTAAATCAATCTCAAGCGAAAGCACTCGACCGATTCAACTCAAATTCAGTCGCGTTTGCGTATTCAACGAAAGCTGAAGCTGATCGAGTTGCAAATAAGGGAGTTGCAACGACCGTGATTGGTACAGAAGGTCAAAAGCAAATGAAAGAAGAAGCTGAGAATGCTTCCAAGGTTCTTGACACGATTCAAGCGCTCAACACTGATGCCCAGAAAAAGGATGTGACGCAAGACGTAATGAAAGCTCTGTCTGCAATGAGCTATGGGCAAGCGTCCTTGACAGCCGGAAGCTACGCCGAACTGATGGGACTCCGCCAACAAACGGCAGCAACCAGCGTAGTCACCGCAAACATCTCTGAAGGAATCGATGAAGGCAACCGTCGCGATCACGCCGAGCGCATGGGTGCTGCAATTTCCGTCTTAAACGCGGCTGGAAGCGTCTACCTTCCAGGAAAGTAACAACGGCGATCCAGAAAACTGTCTCATGCGAGATGGTTTTCACTTCTACGTATCAGGTACTTATTAGGACAAAATCAATGACACTGTTCAACACCCTGCTCGCGGTAGAGGGAGCAGGTGAAATCCTCACAAATGCTGTAAACGTTAGCCAGCAAACTGCCGAAGCTTGGAATAAGCAGTGGGACACAATCTTTCAAAGTGGACTGTATTACGGCATCGTCACCTTTTCAGGCGCGATCGCAGCGGGAAGCCTTGTGTTTTTCATGCTTCAGTTTATGCGGAAGGTGATGGGCAACGAGGACTGGCAAGAAGCGCTCGAAAGTCTGCTGCTCCCGATTGTAGCTGTGGTGCTACTGGCAAATCACGGAGCAATGCTAGGAAACGGGACTGCGTTCATGCGAAGCGTGATTCATCAACAGGCAGGCAATGTACTGCAACTCGAATTTACCCAGGTCAAGCTAGAAGATGCGATTCAAACCGTTGTCTACGGACAAGCGATCGCAACCGAGTTAAGAACGCAGCTAAGTCAGTGTTACGGGATGGTCGGACAAAAGCAAGCTGACTGTCTTCGAGATCTCAATACCCAGATTCAAAAGACGATCGATTCACAGCCTGTCCAGCGTGTAAAACTTCCTGCGTTCCTGGGAACGATACAGCGTGCGATCGAGCGGTCTCTTACTGTATTTGTGAACGGCGCTCCTACTGCGGCGAACGGACCCGGTGACTCACTAGGGCAGCTTCTAGGGGGCGTGGCAGGTTCAGTCTCACAAGATACTGCCACAAATTTATTGCTGGCGCTGGGCTGGGCGTTTGCCAACTGTTTAGAAATGGCGCTATTGCTGAATGCGCTGCTCGGACCCATTGCCGTTGCCGGAGCGATCGCGCTCAACTATAAACCTCTTTTCGCATGGCTCACAGGCTTCTTTGCGTTGGGCATGGCGCAGGTTTCCTACAACATCGTGACAGGTCTTGCAGCGTGGGTTGTAGTCACAGCAGAGGTTTCCGACGCGATGGGATTTTTGATCATCCTGGGTCTGCTCGCTCCCGCGCTTGCACTCGCACTTGCGGCGGGTGGCGGTTTGACGACCTTTAGCGTGATTGCTGGAGGTTCAACTGCAATCGGGGTCGTTGCTGTGAGAACTGTTGGCACAGCCGTTACCAGTGCCTTCAACGCCGCGACTCGCGCTGCCGCAGCCTTATTGTGACCCCGGTTTACTGCTCCATTTCTCGAATCACCATTTGACAGCTACTTCAATTATGCAACTTCTAAAACGGACCAAAGGACGCTTTGATTCCTCGGATATTCTACCGATGTTTGCTCTTGGAACATTAGTCATTCAATTTCTGAGTCTTACTCTTGGCGTGATCAACTCAAGTCGCATCAGCAGTCTTGCCCACAAGCCTGCGCCGTCGATGGTGCAACTGACTGACGGCAAAACCTCAGCAATGCAGGCAGTGGGTCATCTCGATCGCACTCCCGATGTCGTGTTGACGTTTACGAAAAGCGCTCTTGCTCAAATGTTCACCTGGAACGCCAAACGCAGCGCATCTGCTTCAGACACAACAGCACTGACCGCGACTTCAGCAAAAGTTGTTGTTGATCCAGGCGTTCCGGTTGGAGATACGGGCAAGGTCACAAGTAGTAGCTGGGCAGCATCAATGGCGTGGAAAGAGGATTTTCGCTCCAAATTTCTGCAAGCTGTCGCAACACTGACTCCGCAAGAAGTGTTTTCAGGCGGTGCTCAAAGCGTTTTGACGTTTGAATCAGTGTCGCAGCCGAAACCCGTTGGAGATCACTCTTGGCAAGTTGATGTCGTTGCTAATCTTTTGGTCTTTACAAGTACTTATCCACAAGGAAAAGCAATTTCTTTTAACAAGAGTATCTTTATCGACGCGATTGAACCGACGACTGACCCCATGCCAGATCAATCATCTCCGATTCAGCAAGCAGTTTATCGAACCAAGCAAAGTGGACTAGAAATTCGTGAAATGCGCGATCTCGATGTTCAGCAATTTAGCCACCAGTAGTCGGAGGTTTCCATGTTAGAAGACCAAGCATCACGCCCTGAGCAACAGTTAGCGGACTGGGAAACTTTAGCAAGTCTAACCGGATATACCACAGAGGTTCCTAAAGCTTCACCCCCTGTGCCTGAACACGCAATCTCACCTTCTGTAGCTGAACTGAAAGAAGATTCCAATGAACCGAAAGCTGTCTCTGAGGGCGAGGCGAAAACAGCGCCAGCGGGTGAGTCGATCGACGAGGCGGACGATTTGTTAGATCCAGAGGATCTCGACGAACAAGCGCAAACGAAAGCACAGTTATGGACAAACCCGTTAGCTAAAGGCGCATTTGTCGCTGCACTGGTTGGCGTTGGCGTTGGTGGATTGGGACTATTTCTTCATAGCATTCAGGGAGTGAAGCCGTCGCTGCAAGCGAAAATTCAACCCCCTCAAACACCACAGGACACCAATCCACCCGTTGATCAAAAACAAGAGGAAATCGCCAAACTCAAAACGGTCAATGCTCTTGGCACTCAAGCTCAAGCGCTTAAGCAAAATCAAGCCGTTGCGAACGTTAAAACTCTTCCGACTAAATCAGCGAATAAATCAAAAGTGCCGCAGGCGAATCGCACCGTTGATCGCTCCAGTGTGAATACATCTCGATCTCTCCCTTCTACGCCTGTTGTTCCAACCGAGTATGCAAGTATTACTCGATCGCCATTACCTGCCGTTCGACCTGCCGCAACGTTTGCTCCAGCAGCACCCGTTTCGCAAGCTGCCGCATTTTCACAACAGCGCCAACCGCAGTTCGATCCACAGACTGCGTGGCAAGCCGCGTTAAATACTGGAAGTTACGGACAAACGAACGACGAGCAATCGGGATCTGTTACTACAACCAACGAGACTGCCCCTGCAACTCTCGTCGCATCTCGCACAATCAGTAGCGCACAAGAAAGCAGTAGCGTACAAGAGAAAGCGCTTAAACCAGAGACTCAACTAGAGACTCGATCAGAGGTTCAACTGAGTAATGTAAGCAATGATCGCTATGAGCGAGATGCTGCCGCAATTTTATCGGAAGAGCAAAGCAGCTATTCAACAGTGACTACAGGCATTACAGCCTCAGCAACGCTTGTTACGTCGATCGTTTGGGCGCAGGATCTAAAAATTGATCCGCAGTCTCAAAGATTTGTGATTCAGCTTGATCGCCCGATGGTATCAGACGACGGCAAGATTGTACTGGAGCAAGGGACTCGATTAATCGCTCAAGTTCAATCTACTTCTGACAGTGGAGCAGTGCAGCTCTCGATCGTGTCAATCGTCAAAACTACACCAGACGGTGAACAGACGATCGACATTCCCAGAAACGCAATTTCTGTAAGTGCAGAGGATGGTCGTCCGTTAGTTGCCGATCGACAATCTCGCGGTCGTCAGGCAGGTGTGAATTTTGGCACTGTTTTGTCGGGTGCTCTGAGTCAGGTCGGAACTGCGCTAAGTCAACCACAAAGCCAAAGCATCACAGCCAGTCCGTATTCGTCAACGACTGTGACAAACGGCGGCAGGAGCGTCGTAGGGAGTGTTTTACAAGGCACTTTTGGGTCAGTTTCTCAGCAATTGCAGCAGCGCAATCAGCAAGTGCAACCGACTCAGCAGCAAGATTTTTGGGTGATTCCGGCAGGGCGGCATTTGCAGTTAACCGTTACGAATTCCTTTGGAGTAGAGGTATGAGTATTGCTCGAATTTTGAACCGAATTTTGATTGGAAGTGCGATCGCAGTCACGCTCACGACTGTCGCTCCGGTTGTTGTACGAGCGAGTACAATCGTGCGATCAGTGTCATCGGCGCAAGCACAAGGGCTAATTGGAGAGGGTGCAATCGTCACAGTTTGGTCAGGGTCTGGAACCAACATCGACTTTACTCGCACTTCAGAAACGATCGAGCGAGCATGGCTCGATGATCCAAGCCGGGTCACGATCGACTTCGACGGGGCGCTGTGCAATCGTCAAGCAGGCAGTCGTTCGGGCAGTAACTGCCAGAATAGTGGTGCAAGCATCGTACATCTGCGTCGCATCAACGAAATCAAATTCCCGAATCTGCCGTCCTCGAATCAAACCTTGTTAACCATAGTTACTCGCTCTGACACAGGGCGCAAAACTTATTTATTTCGCGTGACCTACGGCAGCGGTAAACCACAGTACGCCAATTTAATCGTTGCGCCAAACGAAGCAAATTCAACCAGCACAATTACACCAGGCATTCGTTTAGCTGACGGACGAACAGCTAACTGGAACGATATTGATCGAGGATTACAGCAAGCAATGAGTCGAGGTTTAATTCGCCCCAACAGCCCAGTTATCGCTCGTGTAAAAGAATTTCTTGCTAGAGTGCAAAACGGTGAATCGATGCCTCAAGCGATCCAAAGCGCTCGTGTGTCACTTGGGCTGATCGCTAAGCTTGCCGAGATGGGCTATTCCACCACTGCCATTCGTCGATCTGCGATCGGTGAGCAGTAAGGAGGAAATATGGCACTCGCTTATCCTATGATTGCGCTCGGTTTGACAATTCCCTTAGTCAGCATTGCTACGACTGCTCAAGCCGCAATTCCTGCCGCTCCTACAATTCCAACAACAATTCATCAGCACGGGAATCAAACGGCAACTGTACCGAATTGGGCAAAGATTACGTTTGCTTCACTTCCACGTCTACCACAATCTGGAAGTATTTCGCTGCCTGATGCTACCCCAATTCGGCAGTGGCGGAGCGGACAGTCGATCGCGGACGTAATGACACTCGGAGATTTTCAAGATAGTTTTCGCCTGCAAAATCTTAATCTATTTGCGATCGCGGCGGCAACCGACATGGTTCCAGAGGAGGTGTCGCTGAGTCAATTAAAGCTGCTGCAGCGACAAACAATTAGAAGTTTAGTTGCAGCAATTCCGGCAATTGCTGAAGTTCCAATCAATCAAATTCCGCCGATCGCGAATTTGATTGCCACAACAAAGCTACCTCCCCAACTTGCCACACTAACGCTCAATCAGTTGCTAGAGCAAACCCCCACGCTCGGAGACCTTCGTTTTGAGGCAATTCCACTTGATCAATACCATCTCACTGATATTCCCAACTTGCTGATGGCTCCGCTCTCTAAGTTTGAGAATTGGCAGGATGCAGCGATCAGTGACATTCCTAACCTCGCGCAACTGCCTTGGAGCGAGTTGCCGAATCCGCCTGCGAATGACGGCATGATTGCCGCTGTACAAGCAAATTCATCACTCAAAACAACGACAAGTATTTCTGGTAGCGATCAAGCGGGATACGCGGTTGTTTGTGCCTCAAAATCTTGTCCAAATATCACTTTCCAAAACAATACTGCCCTTGATGGGAAATCCTGGAATGCAGCAAATAGTCTGGTTCCTGGGGGGCAAGGAGACTGGAAAATGATCAACGGAGGCGTTGAGCCAACGGGTCGATCAATTTTTACTCATGCCTTCAAAATCGCCATCGTGCAAACCCAGCCAGAAATCAAAACCGCACTCTTTTTCAAAGCGTGTCGTACCGATTCGGGCAACGCGCTGAACTGTTCTCCGTATGCGATCGGAGGAATTCCACTTCAAACGCTGCATAACGGGGATGCGATGCTTGTCGGCGAGATCGAGGTATCCGTAACCGAACCTGCCCTACCGGAATTGAGCGACCCCGCCACACCGCCGATTGTGCTGCCCGATCAAAATGCTCCGACTCAATCGATCGAGCCGCGATGGAAGATATGGCTGCGTGAAATCGAAGCGTGGATCGAGTCATTTCAAAAGTCATTCCCCCTAAAATAATTTCTTGAGATTAAGTTATGTCTGCTCCGACTGAAACGACAGTAGCTACAGCAACGGCTTCCACCTCGATTAGCAACTCAGGCAATGCTCTGATTAAATCTTTTAGCGGCACAAATGGAATACTCCTCTGTGTTGCGCTCGCTGGATTTCTAGTATTGTCCTGGCTCGGACAAGGGCACAGCCGTAGGGGACGATTGGCAACAGCTCGATTTGCAGGCACAGCCGAGAAAGCCAAAGCGCGGCGAAAAGCTCAGAAACAAATGAAAGCAAAGCGCCACAATCAGGTAGCCGTTGATATTTATAAATCCGTTTATCTTCCCGATTTGCAGCAGGGTCTGATCGCTTGTGGAGGCGCAGGCTCAGGAAAAACCGAGAGTATGCTGCTACCTGCGATGTATTCTTCGATCGAGCAAGGCTATCCGATGCTCGTTTATGACTTTAAATACGGCGATCCAAGAGATAGCTTGACTGGATCAATTGCAGCATACGCGGTTAAGCACGGCTACAAGGTGCATATTTTTGCGCCTGGATTTCCAGAGTCGGAAATCTGTAATCCGCTCGACTTTTTGATCGATGACCTCGATGGAGAAATGGCAGGTCAGTTAGCGCGAGTAATGAATCGCAACTTGAAACCTGCTGGTGGTAAAGGCGATGATCCGTTCTTCTCGATCGCAGGCGATTTACTGATTCTGGCAGTGTTGCTGTTAGCTAAGCAAACAGCCTACCCAGACATGGTGCAATGTCAAAAAATTCTGTCACTCACAAAGCTCAAGGATCGGATCGAGGCTTCCGACTTGAGCTACCTCACGAAATCAACGTTCGATCAGTTTCTTAGTGTTGCAGCGTCAGAGAAAACGGCTGATTCAATTCGCGGTACAGCACAGAATCTTTTTGTTCCTTTTACAACCCCAGGCATTAGTAGCGCCTTCTGTGGTGAAACCACACTGCCGCTCACGATTACTGGTAAAACGCTAGTCGTCTTGGGGCTGAACAAAGCGAATAAAGAATCGCTCGCGCCTTATGTAGCTGGAATTCTTCAAATGCTTGTGCAGCGCAATCTATCGTTTGCCCGGACTGACCCATTTGTATTAGCGATCGATGAATTGCCAACGATTTTTACCGACATCGACAACTGGCTCGCACAAAACAGATCGGCTGGATTGTGCTGTCTGCTAGGAGTGCAAGATTATGGACAGCTAGAGGATCGATACGGGAAAGAACGAGCAAGAACGATTTTCGCGAACGCTGCGACGAAAGCTATTTTCGCGCAACAAGAATATGAGTCGGCACGATCGTTCAGCGACCTGCTCGGAGATCAGGAAATTCACTATAAACAAAAATCACGCGGCAGTTCTGGCGGGAAAGCCAGCACCAACGTGACTGACACCGAGCGCACTGGCAAATTATTCACGCCGGATCAGTTCTCGAAGCTACCACCTGGTAAATGCGTTTTGGTGAGTCCTGGATTTAGCACAAAATCAGAAACCAAAATTCCTATCTTGCAGCAAATCCCACTGACCGAGAAAGCCAAGCAGCGTAAAGCCTGGTGTCAAAAAATGTGGAATGAAAAAGTTTTACCGAGACTAATCGCGCGATCAACTCAACCTCAATTCGCCAATCGCGCTGAACTTCGTGACTACACCGAAACGCTGTTGAAAAGTCGGCACGAAGAAGCGGCTGGGCTTTTGCCAGAGCCACCGCAGTCAGCCCAACAGCCCAACGGAAAAGTTAAATTCCAGTTTTAGTGGAGGATTTTTAAATGCCTTTTGTCGTTGATTCCGGTAGCGCCACCGCAATCCAGCACAGCGTTGATCATCTTTATGCTGAACTGGCACGAGTATTATCGAGTCTAGAAATTCCATCTTTCGCTGAACGTTTCCCGATCGAGGAGTTTGAAGAAAACCCTCCAGAAATCGAGACCGTCGATGGAGAAATTGTTGAGAAAGATCAAGCTTTAAAGCTCGAAGGCGATTCATCGTCACCCCTGTTACTCGAAGCGGAAGAGAATCAAGCTTTAGAACTTGAAGGAAACGCGCCGATACAAATTTTACCTGGAGAAGAATTAGCGGGGCATCTAAAGGGCAGTAATTATCCGCAGCTAGGCGAAGCTTCTCCGGTCAGATTACTTGCACCAGGAGATGAGATTCGGCTTGAAGTCGGTGACGAAACAATCGCAAGTCAATGGGCAACATTTCCAGAAGCACTCAAACAACTTCCTCCACAAAAGATTATCGAGGTTTGTCAAGCCGTCGAGCAACCGGAAAATACGACTCCTGATCAAATCAACCCTTTAACGAATGATTCGGTTCATTCTGTTGATTCAATCAATCTCACGGTTAACGGAATTTCACAGTTTCAGCGTGACGAATCCGGTGCGATCGCGCTCAACAATTTATATCCGGCAGTCGCTTCAGTTCAAGCAGAAGCCGCAGAAAATCAAGCGGCAGTTGAGCCTGAGACAGCAGTACTGTCAACTGATTTCAGCACAACTCTAGAAATCAATCAGGATAAAACAGGCAGTGCAGCAGTTAGTTCTGACCAATTCTTAGACACAGCCGTACCCTCGACCTCTGGGGAACAAGTTGAACAGGAAAGTAGCGATGCACTACTACAGCCCCTAGACCAATCTCTAGAGCAAGTGTTGCCTGCACAGAACGTAGAAGGATCGGCGATAGAAACGATCAAGACTGACATTAGCAATACGCCTGTAATCCCGAACAACCTAGCTCAAGCAATTTCTGATCTACCCGAAGTTCAGTCGAGCAAGAACGGAGTCTCCGGAGAAGCTTTTGGTTTACCAGAGTTTACAGTCGAAGAAGTCAATCACGAACCAGAAAGTCAACTGCTTCCACTTGGAGAGATTGAACGAGTCACCGGACAAGAACTCGTATCAGGTTCATTACAAGCTCAAGTGAGCCAACAGTGTCCGTCGATGACGGCTCACCGCAACGCACTCGGTCAATTCACAGCAACTCAGTCGATCAAAGCTCATGTGGAGGCGACCGAAGATAAAGTTGAAACGGCAATGATTCAACAAGCCGAAACCCAGATTGATTTATCGCTAACTGAGCAGGCCACGTTCGAGAGCTTAGACTCATTTCTTCAGCAGAACCGGGATGTTGTCGAAGGAGAAATTAGCGATCGCGCCAGTGGAATGGTGATTCAGTCTCAAGATAATGGAGGTTTTGTTGCAACAAACGCCGATGGACAGACCCTGAGTTTCGATGGGAATCAGGCAACTGGGGACACCAATTTAGTCACAGACGTAATTAGGCTTGTACAGAAAACGATCGAAGCAGCTTTGGCTCACAACGCGAGTTGTCAAGCCGAGACGTGCGAGGACATCGAGCGAGATTAGTCATTGCCCGATCTGCATACTCTACACACGCAAAACACTACACAGTAGCTAAAGGATTCAACTATGTATTCCAACTTTCAACCACATTTTTTCACTCTCCATCCAGAAAATTCTACAGAAAGCGTTGGTAGTTCTGATTTAGATTTTGACGACGATTCTGTGGTTCCAGTTATTCGAGAAGAAGATCCATCGCTGTTAGCAGCAGTAAATCAATTATTTCCAGATTTCCCATCAGCAGTAGCAGTAATAGACTGGGATTTGCCCTCTCAGACGATCAAGCATCTTCAAAGTATTGAGCGATTTGATTATTTCGATCAAGAGCGTCAAAAACCGCTCTTCCCGGCTGAATATGCTCCGAAAGTAGTTGATATTCTCTACGACGATATGCTGGCACTCAGTTCGGAATCTGGTTGCGTTACCTACCGAGCGAAACGTATTCCCACGGAAATTACTTTAGTTGAATTCTATTTTGATGACCAGCTAGGGCTTGCTCTGATTCATGGAAACACGATCGTCGATCGAATTTCAGCAATGGCAAATTTAGATGCTTATCTCGGACGATTACCGGGAGTTTCAGCATAAGTAACGCACGTTCAACGTTTTGCACTCCGCCACAAAAAACAGAATGTAAAAGGTGTCACTATGAGCATTTTTCAACTCACCGAAGACCATCATGGATTGTTAGATAGATGGGATCAATTAACCTCAGCTTTTGAGGTGACACAGGGAGAAAACAACCCAGAAGTAGACCCTGAATTGCTGAAAATCTTAGCGCGAAACATCGAAGACTCATTTCAGCAGCAAGGCATTTCCCAGGAGACGTTCCGAGAGATCGTTCAACATAAAACTTACCCGGAGCGGCAAGCTGAATTGGAGCGATCGAACTTAGCAGCAGGAATTGCCCCCACTCCAGAAGAACAAGTCTTGCAAGTCTTTTCGGATAGGCTTAAGAAGAATGGCGTTGAATTTGATCCAGCTAAACTTCGCATCGACTATGGCATTAACAACTGCCAAAATCAAACCGTCGTCTATGGCACGTTAAAGTCTGGGAAGTTTCGCAGCAATGAGATTAGTGAGGCACAAGCGACAGCGATCTTAAATGCGATCGGTGAACCCACTTCTACGAAAATTGAGAAAACGGATAGAGACAACTTTCGGAATGCAAGAATTCATGTAACTTACGATGGGGAAGTCGTTTTACGGCAAGAAAGAAATGGTAAAAATTCAATCAATCCGCTGTGCCAAGAGCAAGCACAGGAACATGAAGCTCAAGCATCTGTAATATCTGCGGATGCAGAATTATTGAGTGATTTGAGTCGATCAATTGACAGCGATCGTGTGGAAGATAGTTCTAGCCAAGCGCAAGTCAATCAAGACGGACTTGAGGTAGCAGATGCTAATTTTAATCATCTTCCCAGCCAAGCAAGCAATCCTATAGAGAACAGCGTTAAGGAAGTCCAAGTCAATATAAATCACTGGGAGTCCTTGCTAACCAACGCTGCTACTAATGGTTGGAGTCCAAGAACTGAAGCTGCCTTGGAAGAGCTTGCAGTTTTTCCTGAAGTAGCCTTGCATGAACAGCTTAAGTATGGCGATCTTACTAGCTATGAGCAAGTGTTCTACGATGAAGTTTTAAGCACGTTTGAGCGACAAAAGCAGCATCTCAAGCAGTGTGGGCTTGATACACCAGACCTTTGCCTTATCGCGCCGTTTCGGGACTGGTCGATCGCAGATGTTCAGCAAGTTTACGCTGATACTCAAGAATTTGGAGTTAAAAGAGCTTTTGACTTGTTATCGGATGGGTATCAAACCGGACATGAGCTAGACCCTGGTTTTGATCTCAACTGCCTTTCGGATGAGGAAAGCAAGCTTACCGTCAACGAATTTGCTCTCAAAGAGTTTTACGTCAGGTTGACGCAAATCGCGCCTGCTTACTCACCTCTGTCAGTCGAACAATACTTACAAAATTGGAAACAGGAACAAGCCGAGAATGATCAAGTGATTGATCCGTGGGAGCTTGATTCTGTAAGAATCGAGACAGTAACAGCGACACCAATTAATAACGACCTCGCTAATCTTCACCCCATTGAGCAGGAATTTATTGCTCTTTACAAAGATTGGAGTCTCCAAGAACTTCGACAAGCTTTCGAGTCCGCTCAAGAATACAAATCTCTTCTTGTTGGTATTATATCGAGCGATTGTGAAACAGTTCTTGAGGTTGTAGCAACCGCTTACGGTAAAAAGCATCATCCCGATCGCGAATTTAATTTTAGCGAACTTCCAGCACAGGTATTTGATACCAAAGTCAGTGAATTCGTTCAGCAAGAATTTCAGGTTGATCTAGACCAGGTAAGGTCAGCTAGTCAGTTACTTCATGGAGGCTGTTCAGTAGAAGAGTACCATCAGCGTTGCCAAGAGGAAAAAAATAATTCGCCTGTTTTAGAATCGGAGAGTGCAATTACCAGTACTGAAATCGATTACGATCGCTTTGCTCAGACATTAGAGGAATTATTTGCAGAAGCTGACCAGCAAAGCATCGAGACAGTATCTCAGCACTCGCAGATTGGCATACCGCAGCATTCTTCGGCAACATTTATCGCTGATCCTGAGTATATTGAATCAGACGAGGAAGATGTCATTGATTCAGACTATTTAGACCCTTATGATCCTCTTAACGATCTTAGCTATGAGGAGCTTTCTAAAGAGATTGAGAAAGCTAGGCAAGAACGTGAGAAGGCTGAATTCTCAGACCTAACATCACACTCATTGCCAGTAGCAGAACTCCCACAAGAACAAATTGGGCTAGAACCCCTTACAGATCACTCTCCCGTCCAGAGCCAATCAGAAACACCAGAAACAATCGATCAGAGCCGCCCAGAGCCAGTTGATTCATCAGAATCTAGATTGCTCGATTGGCTGGAGTCAGGAGACTGGAATTCTGATCCTCAAACAGCAACGCGAGTCGTGTCTTGGGCAGAATGGTACAAGGACAACGATGGACTAAACAAACCCACTTCAGTTCTCAGTCCGGCTGCGATCGCGGTCAGTCAGATGCCTGAATCGAATAGCAAACAGTTTGTTCAGACATTAATTACGGACCTTCAGAATCAACCTGAACAGGTTGCCGAACAAGCATCATCAAGAGCAGCATCACAACTTGAGCCGGAACACCGCTCGTTTACACCACTCGCAGCAGCCTTAGACCAAGTAGCGCATCGCGTCGTTGATCGGGCAGTTCAATGGCTAGATAGTAAACTTGTCGCTGTAGAACGCGGACTTGAGAAAGTAGGAAAATGGTGGAGTTCCCGCGCCGAAGCAATTCAGAACCATCAATCGGCTGAAATCGCATACAGACTCTTCGATCGCGGATTCAATCGTACCGAAGAACCGCAGTATCAGCACCAAGGGTTTCAAGTCGAGAAGATTGCAAATGAGAAAAATAGCAGCATTTTTATCCTAAGAGACGCTCAAACCGGAAACGACTTACTCAAATTTAGAGCAGAGCAGCAGTTGCACTCAGCCCCAAAGATTGAGGTATTAGCGAAGGCACGAGGGGGTATTGCGCCAGAAACGATTGAACGACTGTCTGATCTCGAATCTAATTTGGGCAATGTTCGAGGCAGCGATCGCGGCGAGGAACAGCGGAACCAAAACGTGGAGCGGTTTGCTCAAGTGGCTCGACTCGCCAACGAGTTCGGCAGTACTCAACACAGCCACTACGTTGTTGACTCTGGCAAAACAGAATCCGGTGAGGACTGGCTGCGTGTCACCGCAAAAGGCAGTCGAGGAGTGATTTATGAACAAACGGGCAGCGAGATTCGTGAGGATCTTCAGCTCTGGGATTTTAGACGGGCAAATTCGGCATACGCAACCGCAGAAAATCCTGTCACCGCCTCAGAACAGACTAGCGGGCAGGAACGCTGATGTTTTCACAAGAGCAATTAGAAGACTTAATTCAGAGCTTTCAGACAAGCTTTATGAGCGGCGAACGATATGACAACATCGTTCAGGCGCGAAAACAGGCTGAGACTTTTTTAGGACAGCCAATTAGGGCTGGAAGTCCGATCTCGAAACAAGTAGAAGAAGCAATCGAATCTAGCTTAATCGAAGCGGCAAAGCAGCTTATACAGCGCTCTACCACAACCGGAGAAGCCTTTGATCGATTGGTAGATTTATACGATCGCCAACCGAATCTGAGCGTCCGATCCTCAAAGTCGATCGCACAGCAAGCTTATAGCACTCCGTTGCCGATCGCGTATCTCGCGGCTGTGATTGCGGGTGTGACTCCAGAGCAAACAGTTTACGAGCCAACGGCGGGGCATGGCGCTTTGATTCTTGATGCTGACCCATCAAGAGCGATCGTCAATGAATTGAATCAAGAACGGGCAAATCAGCTACGTCGCCAGGGTTACACGGTGACTCAGCACGATGCTTCACTCTATCTCCCCGATCAGCAGGTGGACATCGTGATCATGAATCCACCCTTCGGTGTCGTGCGTGAGCAGGGGACTAGCCGCGAGTGGATGGTGCGAGGCGGAGCAGCGACCCAGCCGTATCGAACGACGCAGATCGATCACGCGATCGCGCTGCATGGATTACAGGCGATGAAGAATGACGGTCGCGCTGTCTTAGTTCTCGGTGCGCCAATGGCAATCAAGACCGGAAACCTTGAATCCGCCTCAAATACTCTTAACAGCGGTCAAAAACGCGCCTTCTACAAAAATCTCTACGATAATTACCGAGTCGTTGAAAGCTTTTTCATAGCTGGAGATTTATATAAGCGGCAGGGCACAACGTTTCCAATTCACATTCTTGCAATCGAGGGTCGGGGGCGTTCAGAACGCTTCTATCCTGCGGCAGAACCACCACTTGTTTACACTACATTCGATCAACTAAAGGAGCAACTGCCCGATGTACCTCGACAGACCCTACGCTTGGATGCCAGCGACCGCCGATTCGACGATTCAAGAGTTAATGACCGTATTGAGCTTCGACGACACACCGATTCGCCGTCTCAATCAGTACATGGAACTGCTATCGGATCGAGTGGAGTGGATGATTCAGCAAGTCGAGCCGAGCGAGGAGAGCTTCCAGAGCCAGATCGAGCAGGCGCTAAGAGCAGCTCAGATTTACCAGATTCAGATTCCCGATACTCAAGAGCCGAGCGAGTGGGCGCAGATGCTGACGCTGTTCAATTTCGAGCTTCAGGAGCGAATGAACCTAATTTCTCCGATCGAGAATCTGGGGACAATGATTCTCGAATTTCCGCTGACGATGCAGCCCGTTCAGACCGAGACGATCGAACAAATTCACTCAGTGACGCTGAGCGATTGGCTAGAGCGAATGATCGGAGTGCTGCGTTTCCAAGATTGACACCCATTGAATCAAGTTTTGAAATCATCATGAACCCTGAAAATTTAGAATCTGAAGTTCAATCTGATATTACTCAGGTTGAATACAAGCCGCATAGCGGTGCAACTCCGGTGGGTACGCTGGTTCCAGCAAATATGCAGACGGCAGTAGAGAATGCTTTGAAGCGACTCGAAGCCAGAGTCGGAGCGATCGACGATTATGTGGCTGATCGGCTGGGAATTGACGATCGCACAACGCTGTATCAACGTTACAGTGCTGAACAAGTAGATGCTTTAGGACTTGCAATTAGCAATCTCGAAAAGAATGAAGCGTTTATTATTGGCGATCAAACTGGAGTTGGTAAAGGTCGATTTGTGGCTGGAATTATCGAGTACGCACGGCGACAAGAATTAACTCCGATTTTTGTGACGCAAGACCCAAAGCTTTACGGTGATATCATTCGTGATTTACATGATGTTGGCGTTGATGACCTCGTTCCGATCCCAACGAATAACAACATAGATGTTCCACTCCCAAATGGCAAAACGCTTAAAACGTCTGGAGCCGCGCAACATAAAGCGTTGCTGAATTCGATGACAGTATCCGAAGATTTGGGCAGCAATAACGCAATTTTTACCACATATTCCCAGATGCAAACGGTGAACGGTGAGCGGACACACCGACATGATTTTCTTCGGCAGTTTGCGCCAAAATCAATTCTGATTTTCGATGAAAGTCACAATGCTGGAGGCACACCGGATCGAGACGGAGATGCGAGCGGTCGGGCTGGATTTGTTCGAGATTTAGTGGCGCGGTCAGGGGGTGTGGTATATTCTTCTGCGACTTATGCCAAAAATCCATTCACGATGACGCTGTATTCGATCAAGACCGGAATGCGTCATGCAGTGGATAATCCAGAAAATTTAGTGCCGATGATTCAGTCGGGTAAAGTTCCCCTTCAGCAAGCGATCGCGGCAGAACTCACAAGATCCGGGCAATACATCCGACGCGAGCGATCTTACGAAGGGATTGAATTTGGTGCAAGAGTTGCCCCGGTTGATCGACAAGTGGCGGATAACTTGTCGTTCGTGATGAGTCAAATCATGCAGTTTGACGAAGCAAAGCAGCAAGCACTCAAGGAACTCGCACGAGAATCAAAAAAAGAAGCAAAACAAATTTCGACCGATAATTCGACTGGGGCGGCTGGAGCGACTAGCACAAACTTCACATCATTGATGCACAACGTCATCAACCAAACCCTACTGGCGCTGAAAGCAGAAGCTGCGGTTCAAGAAGCGCTCTCGTCGCTGAGTCGGAATGAGAAGCCAGTCATCACGGTTGCAAACACGATGGGATCATTCATCGGTGATGCTGCTGAAGCTCAAGACTTGAAACCTGGTGATCCGATTGATTTGAACGTTGGGGACTTGCTTCGTCGCTATTTAGAGTCGTCGCGCATGGTGATCATTAAAGAGTATGACGGTAAATCAACACGACGACCGTTAACTGATGCAGAACTCGCAGGTGAAGCCCTGGACCGCTACGAAGAGTGTTTAGAACTAATTGAGGATGTCGATTGGAGTGATTTGCCTGTTTCTCCGATCGATTACATCCGCTACCGTTTAGAGCAAGAAGGCTATCGAACAAATGAAATCACGGGACGGAAAGACTGTATCGAGTACGGTCCTGACGGTTCGCAGTCTTACCGTGTCCGCACGTCTGGAGAAACATCGACAAAAGCTGCGATCGCTCATGTGGATCAGTTTAATTCGGGCGAACTTGATGTAATGATTTTGAACCGCTCTGGGGCGACCGGGATTAGTCTCCATGCTTCTGAGAAGTTTAGCGATCAGCGTCCACGACACATGATTATTGCCCAGGCTGAACTCAATATCGATCAGTTCATGCAAATGTTGGGGCGGATTCACCGCACCGGGCAAGTTGAGAACCCTAGCTTTACAATTCTCATGGGGGACACTCCGGCTGAGAAACGTCCTGCGGCAGTTTTATTAAAGAAAATGGCATCGCTCAACGCGAATACAACCGCTGCGCGTGAAAGTGGCTTCAGCTTGGGTGAAGTGACTGATTTTATGAACGAGTATGGCGATCAAGTGGCGTTAGAGTTGTTAGCAACTCAGCCGGGATTAAATCGTCAGCTTGGCTCTCCGGTGAAAGGACTCGATGAGGAGTCGGAACTTGACTATTTTGAAACAGAGGGCTTAATCAATAAGTTCACAGGGCGAATTCCACTGTTGTCGATCGCTCAACAAGAGCGCGTTTACACCCTGCTAGAGCGCGAGTATACAGAGTATGCCGAGCGCGAGGCGGCAATGGGACAAAGCATTCTTCAAGCAGAGCGGCTTGATCTTGATGCGACAACCCTAGCACGAATGCAGGTGCTTCCTGCAAAAGAAGGCTATGACAGTCCATTTACCGCAGCCGCTTATGTAGAAGTGATCGATGCCAAAGCTCAACGAAAGCCAATGACTCAACTCGAAGTGGTGAACGCAGTGCGATCTCACATCGGGCTAGAAACGCTTGAATCGCTTGACAATCACTATTCCTATAGCTTTAAGCAAAGTGCGAAGAAGTATGCGGTCGATGAAACGAAAACTATAGCGCAGCAAGTTAAAAGCTTTCGCAATCAGCAAAAGGCTGGGTTAGAAGCGAAGCAACCGAGTTCATCAGAAACAGAAGACCCAACTGCAAAGACGAATAAGGTCGCAAAACTTGAGCAGAAATTAGAGAGGCAGTACAGTCATGTTGCTGGCACTATGCGACGATTCTATCCTGGTCAACCCGTGCGAATTGTGACCAATAAAAATGTGTTCTACGGCGTAGTTGGACAGTATCTTAATCGTTCTAGTGAAGGTGGTAATCCAACGTTGCCGTCGAGTTGGTCGGTCCAGATTGAGCTTGCTGATGCTGCTCGACAAATCACAGTGCCGCTCTCCAAAGTCAACACTGGGCGTATGAATGCAATAACGTTGGACCCAACTGAAACGACTCTGATCGGCAATGACATCTATGAGCTATTCGATCAAAAACAATCCTTGTCGCGTGAAAACCGACAAATCTTCACAGGCAATGTTATTCGAGCGTTTGAGCAGTTTCCAGACGGTAAGCTAGTAAGCTTCACCGATTCAAAAGGAGGAGTGCGCCAGGGATTGTTAATGTGTCAAGGATTCGATATCGGTCAAGTGCTTGAAGAACGCCCGGTACGAATGCCGTCTCCTGAAGCTTGTCTGCAATTTTGGAGTAGTGCAAGCGGATCGACTGCATTAAAAACAGAAGATGACTTTTTAAAAGTCTGGAGCAATGCAGCAGGAATGTTAACGTTAAGCGCTGAGCGATCTAAATCCAAGGGAGGGAAGTATTATCTCGATGAAGATTTAATGAATGCAGCTCAGGCTGAATTTGTTTCACTTGGAAAAACACTTCAGCTAACCGTTGAGCCAGGTCAAGCGGACGCAGTGCTTCAGTATCTTTATGACTCTGGAAAGGCGCTTTATGCTTTTGATGAACGGTCTAAAGCGCGGGAAATGCTCGGAATTGAGCTTCCAGCTTTAGAAACGATCGAGGATGCAACTGCGGCTTTGCTAGAAGAATTGCCCGCTTACGTTGAGGAACTAGAGCATCCGGCTAAGCAAATTGAAGTCGTTTCAAGGCTAGAAGCATTATTGGGAATGGAAGCAAGTGAACCCGTTGAAGTCAGCAATTTCCTGACTGCATCGATTACACCTGAAGCGTCCGTCGATGAAGTAGCTGAAACAGTTCCTGACGAATTTGTTCTGCCTGCTGAAATCAGCGCCGATGCGCTTCCACCCGGAAAAGCTCTTGCCGCTGAAACCGTTGACCTAGAGTTAGGGCAGTGGGGCAAGCTAACTTCAACTGCTATTGAGTTTGAGGATTTTCTCTATCTCAATGTTCAAGGCTTGACCGCCAACTACCAGAACTATCCAGATGGTGTTTATGTTCAGTGCATTCCGCGTGAAGAATGGCTTGACATGGATGCTAGGCTTCATGATCTCAAAAATTACGCACAATTTGCGGCTGAAGAGCGGTACTCTGGGTTTCAGAAGATTTTGAGCGACGAGTGCGATCGCATTGCACCAGATTTAAAGGGGCGATTTAAGTCTTTAGATATTGAAGAAATTCAGATACTCTCAACTCACGGAGAAGCAAGAAAATCTCTGATTGAAGAGGTGTTGCAGGATTATCCGAGCAGTGATCGCGTCGAATTCAACGCTGATTTTCGAGCTTTAGCGATCGCAACCGTAACCGACAAGTTTTGCGTTGAACGAGTTCAGGAGTATCAAGCTAAGTCGATCCAGTCATCAACCGCGATCGCTCAGGCAGAAGCGAGGCTACCCAGCCCCCCAGAAGCACACTCAGCGGTAACTCGAATTCTGCTGCCAGCGCAGCAAGTTGGAAAACCAGAGAAAAACATTGCTCGCTTTCTCGATCGAGCTAACCTTGCGGAAGCAGTGTTAGGTGGAGATGATAATTCATTTCATCTACGCATCAAGAACGAGCCATATCTGCCCTTGGTGATTGAGCGACACAGGGATGAATTGTATTTCACTCACTACATCGAACGTAACGGTGAATTAATCCACGATGGGGAAATGATCTTTAAAATCAACGATGGACACCTAAAGCTATCATCAACGGCTGTTCAAGACTGGTTTCGAGGGGGTGAGCTTCGAGCTTGCGATCGCAGCTTTGCATCTCTGTTTTCCAGCAATATTCTCGCTCAAGATTTCGCCGAAGCAGCAAAAACAGCGTATCTCAGTTCGCTGGCAACCATTGAGACAACGAGCGTAACGACTGAACAACCAAACATAGAAGCAGCGCATCCAGAATCGATGAATGCAGCATCAACAATCGAGATAGTACCTGATACAAAAGAAACGGATCAATCTGAATCGGTCGGTGTCGCACCCACAGAAGTACCCAACAGTGAAGTAATGCAAGATCGGACACAAGCTGTTGATGTACTAATTGAGAACCATCCTATCGAGAACCAATTGATCGAAAGTGAGGCAACTTCTGAACTTGATCAGGCTCAGTTCATTGACGACAAAATAGACAACACCAATAACTTTCTAGAAGCAGAAAGCGATCGTTTCCCGGTCGCAGACCTTCAATTCTTTACAGTCATCGATTTCCTGCCAGTTCAGGAAACTGGTTTTCAAGCAATTCAGAATGATGCCACTTCTGCTGAACTGCACGAAACACAAATCTTACCTGCTGGATCACTCTCCACAGAGCCAGCGCCCGTGGGAGGTGAAACTACCGCTGCACCCCTTGAATGGGAAGTCGAATGGGAAGGAATCGCTGAAAACATTAGCCATGCAACTGAAGAGGAGACGCGATCGAGCAGTGTTGCAGTTCCCATTTTGATCGAGACTTCTAATTCAGACACATTAGACATTGTTTCACCACTCGACAAAGAAGTTTCACCTCAAGTAGCATCTCAAACACCTGTAACACTCCAGGATTTACGCGATTGGTATCGTCAGGCTCGTGATGTTGGAAAAACAGGCAAGCATCTGGAACGAATCGAAGAAATTGGTAAAGCATTTCGATTTGAGCAGCAACCGCTTAATGAGCGGCAGATAGAGCAAATGGGACAAGACAAATCAGCTTGGAGAACACAAGCTGAAACGATCTCGACTCAGGCGCGATCAATTTTGGAGAGAGAGGAACGCAGAGAGAATCTTGCTAACGGAGTTTTCTTTAGAGGGAAGCAGTATACACTTTTTGCAACAGACGATCTACTGTACGTAACTGCACCCGATCGGGGTGTTCCAGCAAGTGAGAGAGATCGCTCAGTACTTCCAGAACAAGCCTTGCCACCGAAATACGGCATTATTTTGAAAGAAGCAAAGGGCGAAGTTGACTTAAAAGCAACGACCATCACAAATGCCGACGCAGAGCGGTTTGAAAAGTTCGCTCAAAGACAGCTAGTGACAACACATCAGCGCTCTCGGACTGATAATTCACACGAACGGTGATCAACGCAGTTTTTGTAAGATTAATAACTGCATCTTACAAAAAACGTATTTAAGGTGGCATGACAAATCCAGCAAGCAGCATTGGCTCTCTATTAAACAGTTTTTCGACATCTGTATGCCAAATTACGATCGCAATGATTCAGCATCTTTATCAACATCCGACAGTTGATTTGCAATCTGAGATGACAAGAGGTAAAGCTGCTCAACTTGTGAGATTGCATGAACCATTGCTTCAGTCTTTTCATGTTCATGCGTAGCAGAAACATTGCCTTCTAGAAATCTCCGCAATACAAACAGTCGTTGTAATAAATCGTTGTGGATTGCCTCTGATGCCAGTAGCCGATTTAGATGAGCTAATTGTTGACATTGAAGACTCTGAGAACGCAAATTTTGATGCAGCACTACATCGTAAACTAGCATCGCGCTAAACAGAACAAATCCAAAGATTAAAAAGATTGCACTTATCACAAAAAGCTCCTAATACGTTTGGAAGCCTAGTCCGAAGGTTATCTCATCCGCAATGTCTATCTTTGTCACTACAAAAACGATTTACGTTGTTAAGTCATCCCAGGACATGATTCATTCTCAGCTAGACTTTAGCAGCAGTGTTGTGAATTAAAATTTAACTTTTTTCAACAATGAGCAAAGTTCTATCGCTGTTGTTTTAAATTCACAACCTGGATAGAGAGAACCGAATGCTTGAGTTTCTGACCGGATTCAAGTGAGGCAGTTAGTAGCCGTACACATTAGAACGGCTAACGGATTGATATCTAATATCTCTCGAATAAAACTCAAACAAATTGCAGTTTTCTACCATCCTTAACCGACTCGTTGTGCTAAAGCAAGACCTATTGAAGTAAAAGGCTTCAGTTGTTGAGATTTTATTTCACACGAGTCGCCGATCGCTTGCATATCACTGACACACGAAATCGGTAGCGTAAAGCGTGTTGAGATTGATCCGCTTGAGATGCTAAGTCGTTGGGTTCGCTGGATTCTAAGCATTGCGATCGTGTGTTGGATGAGCGTGTGGGTTCTTCCCTCATCAGTCTTTGCCCAAACCACGAATGCTGTCGGTGACGAAGTACCAACGGTTCAAACCGCAGATGGAATCGACGCGGATTGGAATCGTATTTCATTTGCATCGCTTCCTCGATTTGAAGCTGCGGGAGAAATTACCGTTCCCGATACTGTCCCTGAAGGCAGTTCTGACTATACGATGTCGCGATCGTGGCAAGCTGGCGCGTCTCCCGCAGATGTCCTCAAAATCGGCGATGTCGGTGAAGCCTTTGGTTTAAATTCGCTCACACTAGGGCAAACCGTTCCCTTTACAAATGTTGCCCCAGATCAACTCAGTCTCAGTAACCTTCAATTTCTTCCAGCGAAAACCCTGGCAGATTTAGTTCGAGAAGTACCTGGACTCGGAAATGTTGCAATCGACCGAGTGAAGCCACTCTTTGATTTGGTGAAAGCGGCAACGGGCAACCCCATCGGCAAACTTGGACAAACCGACCAGATTTGGTCTGAGCAACCGCTTTCGGTTCTAAGTCAAATGCCTGAGATTGGTAATTTACAAATCGGGTCGTTGGACTTAAGCCAATATAGCTTTGCTCAAATTCCTGGACTCGACCAACTCGCGATCGAGAATATCGCTGGAGCCAACAATCTTACACTCAGCGCTATCCCCGGTTTGCCAAATATTCCTTTGTCAAATCTGCCGATTACTCCCGGCAAGGCGATGGGATATATCGCGATTCACGATGTCACTTATGGCGGCGACCATGAACACGACGAATCAAGGCAGACCCCAACAAAGTTTTCGATTACCGGAAGCAATCGCGTTGGCTTTAATTACGAATGCCATCAAGCAAGAGGATGTGACTATTTAGAACTCAACTCCCCAGCAGCATTTGGGGCGCTGGGCGATTCAGCAAGACTACACGGCGCTCGCTGGATTCGAGGCGGCAAAGGTAAAGGCGAGCAGATGGTAAAGGGTGGCAGCGGCATTTTAGGGGCGTTGAACGGAGGAGTGGAACCGACAGGTAGACATCCGTTTGGTTCAGCGTTCAAAGTTGTTCTTACCGATACCGATGAATCAACGGGAAGCGGAAAATTTGGCTTGTACTTTCGAGTCTGTCATCATGGCGTGGTGGATTTAGGTTGTACACCCTATTTCATTGGACCGATTCCCTGGTTCCCCACGCATGAAAAGGGCATCGTGATCGTCGGTCTCACCGAACTACCTGCACCCGATGTAAAGCAGCCGGACACCCCAGATGATGTACAGAACATCATCGATCAGTACGATCCAAGCGAAAACGGGCTTGATACAAGCGGTGACTGCATCCAAAAAGCGATCTCTGCTGCACCAGAGTCCGATCGCGAGTATGCGAAAATCGCAATTCCCTTATTAATCAACGCCGCACGCGCAGCAGGCATTACCGATCCCCGCCAAGTTGCTTATATTTTAGCCACCGCTCAAGCTGAAACAAACTTCCATTCGCGCACAAATGAAGCAGGAGCGCGAGGCTATGTTCAGATTATCGGAGAATGGAACTACATCTACTGGGGCAACCGCTTAGGGATTGATTTGATCCACAATCCTGATCTCGCCAATCGTCCTGATATTGCGGCAAAAATTGCCGCGATCGGCATGAAGGAAGGTATCTTCACCGGACTAAATCCCAATGGCACTCCAACCGGAACCGGGCAGAAGTTAAGCGACTACATTAACGGTTCCAAAGCAGACTATGTTGGGGCACGGTCGATTATTTACGCAGGGGATCGAGCGGGAGAAATTGCAGGATACGCTCGGAAGTATGCTGAAGCTCTTGCAGACTGCGGCAGCGTTAGCAAAGATGGTTGGTGCGATCCAGCGCCGGGAGCCGTTGAGAGTTCTCCGTTCGGGCAATATCCGCACGGGAACCACGTTCACGCGGGATCTGACCTTGCTGCTAACTTTGGCACTCCGGTTCGTGCGGCTCGCGATGGTCGAATCACTCGTTTAGGACAAGGATATGGCGGAGGCTACGGGCTATTCGTTGAAATTCAGCACGACAATGGATTTGTGACCCTATACGGGCACAACGAACAACAGCTTGTCCAAGTAGGGCAACAAGTCCAGTGTGGATCTGTTATTGCCAAAATGGGAAGTACCGGACATTCGACGGGTCCACACTCTCATTTTGAGCTAACGCAAGGGAGTACGACAAATGCGATTTTTCCAGGCAAATATGTGCCGCATTCTCCTGGAGGCTTTAGTGCAGTTTGTGCGAATAACTTCTCTGTTGGAGCGTACTGTGGACATTGATTTAGCAAAATTTCGGAGGTTTTATGCGTAAATTACTTTTTTGGGTCTGTTGCTGTCTATCGGGATTTTTGTTGTTTACCCATCTCTCAATCTTTGGGCAACTTCAACCCTCAGAATCCCGAACCGTTCGCCCCGATCGAGCAACGCTCGTAAAATGTGTTCCGGAATTAAAGAATGCTTCTTTTTATGAACTGCTTTACTCGACAACCGTTCAGGGCTATCAGTTTCATGTTGTCGGTGTCAATCCGATCGATCCGAAATGGTTTCAGCACAACGATGCTGAAGCAGAAGGCGGATTTCGCCCACTCCTGCCACCCGACAAGCTGCACTGGGAAACGACCGTTGCGATCGATTCGGGTGGTACTTGTCATGTTCTGCTTGAGCGCAATAGCCCACTGAAGTTCGAGAACGTGATGCCTGAAGCAGCAGCGCGTGAACTCAGACTGCAACAGTTGAAGCAATCCGCAAAACTATTTGGCAGTCTTGACTTTTTACAAAAAGAAGTTGACAGCAAGATCAAACGTAACATTCCGGTATCAACGGTTGACTACTGGGCATATCAACGCATGGGCGTTCAGCATCTCGATCGGTTACGGACTCGGAAAATCACACCTCGCCCTCTTCCACAGTCATGAATCGCAACTTCTGGATCATCTTTCTCGTGAGCGGTTGTATTGCGATCGCTGCTGTAATTAGCATCTCTGGACTAAATCAGTTTGGAGCGACCGCACCCGCAGGACAGTTAATTTCGCCGATTCGAGTGGCTCCGGACATCGAGCCGCCGATTCCAGCGAGTTCGCCAACAGCACCCGCATCTGTGTTTCGCTGCACCGAACTTGAAGCCAAAGCGTATGACATCGTAGGAACAGCAACCGAGCAAGACAAGCAGTTCTACTACCTGCGATTGTATTGGGAGGTTCCACCGATACCATCCGCAAGTTGGTATGACGTAATTCAAGTCACTGAGAAAGCAGGTTGTGAGAGACTTCGTGGACGTGAATATTTTATTACCGGGCTGCGGACGCTGACTCACAACATGAAGCTAGAAACGGCGCGTGATCTTGAAAAACAGCGCTACCGCTCAGATTTACAAAAATACGATCGCTCAACCCTACAACAACGGCTACAGCAACAACGCTATTTCACTGGCGAACAGATTTGGGCACTAGAGCAGCTAAAAATCACAGTGCCATCGGGAGTCGAACGATTGAACAATCAAGCCATTGAGTCAGGAACAGGAGATTTACGGTGAGTAAAATCAGCGCATTATTTCGCAAAATTTTATTGAGTGTGATAGTCGCGATCGTACTTTCTGGGTGTGCGGCTCTAGCTGAATCTGGTACGTCTTTCAAAACAGTTCCAGCCGTATTTCAGCCGATTCTACATGATCTACAAAATAAAACTGCTGTGCCTGTGCAGCTACCGACGTTTGTTCCCACCGATGCCCTAATTACTGACCCGGACAGCAGAAAAACCGAGCCTTACATCGCGGTTCCCATTCAGAACGGACGATTTAAATCAATCTATGCCTATCCAACCGTCACGAGATCGGATCGCTACACGATCGCACTGCAAGCACTTCCATCTCCAGGCTGTCGCGGAGCATCAAACTGCTCATTTGGCGATTTGACCGGGGAGCGACTAACGAAGCAGACCCCATCGCTGCGCGAACAATTCAAAACAGAGTCAGCAGCCGGACTCGTTTACATATCGCCAGAGTCTTTCAGCACCGTTGAACTAAGCAATCAAATCAAAGGCATCTTTGTTCCTTATCGCTGCTATGCCAACTGCGGAACCTCAAGAATTGCTTGGGATAGCAACGGGAATCGCCATAGCGTGGGAATTCGATACGGCTCAAAGCAAACCATGATTCGCATGGCAAATAGCCAGATTGAGAACGTGAAAACGGCTCAACCTTAACCACTGCATCTAACACTTGACGATTTTTGATAGAAAAAATGTTTATTCCGCCTTTCCTGCAACTTCAAGATGTCGAAACGACGCTCGATCAAGCACCTGTTTTCCTTGGACTAAATCGATGCTGGACTTGGGGAATCTTCAGCCCAGACTCCGAAGCGCGATCGCAACTGCTCAAGGAATTTTTAAAGGCGGCAAGAGCGACTCCAGAAACGTCCGTGATCTCCGTGGCGCGTTCGGGTTGCCCTACACCTGAATTTGATGACGCTACATTTGAGTCCGAGCGATTGACGATCGACCAATTGTTCCGATGCCCGATCACCGGATGCAACGAAATTCAACAGGAGCTTTTGCAAGACCAATATTTCTCTTTCCTGAGCATAGCGCTCTATGCGTTGGTTCTGGATCTGAATCCACACCCTCAGTTCGAGTGGATGACCGTGACGGGGATCTTTAGAACTCTGCTGAATCAGCGAACTTACACCGGAATCGTTGACTTTACAAGTGCATTTGATCCAAGATCTCTGACAGATACGATCACAGCAGGTTTGACAAACTCATTAATGGGAACGCGACCCTGCAAATACGATCGCACCTGCTTATCTGAATACTCAAACTTCCCATTCCCGTGATTGTAGCGATAAAGCACAGTTTGATTATCGCCAAAAACTGTGGTGAGATACTGCCCAACACGCGGCTCTAGGGGACTATTCCGAAACGTCTCGCAGCATTCACGAGTTCCCGGAGTTTGTAACCAGACTCGTTCAACTCGTGCCGTTCGAGACTTAATCTTAGGAGGAGCAATGTAACCCGTTCGAGACCCAACCGCCGCCCCCGGAGCTTGTCACTTTTGTTTCATGATGTTCACGCACATCAATAATTTGAGCCGTTAAACTCGATAGCGGAACCAATACGGTGCGTTTTGGTGTCCTGATTGGAACATCGACTTTGCTTGTCGGGTAATTAAAAATCATCACAGCGACAGATTGAGAAAGATCGCAAGCAGATCGTAGCGCCGATCGCTTAATCGGGACACCATCATTCAAGCTTTCGCAATATCAAAGTGAACCTAAAAATCTAATTCCTGCTGAAATAATCACACTTTTTCATAAAAACTTAAGACTTCACTCGTTCAAGCATAATGCTCAAATTATCCACAGCAATGAAGTTTTACCCATTTTGTTTGCGTTTTATCAGAGAGTCATCATTTATTGATATTTGTTGACCGTCAAAAAAGCTCGAATCTAGGAAAAAGGTTAATTTTGAAGTAGGAAAAGTGTTGAGCTTAGTTTTGTCGTTATAGAAAAAACAAATGTCAGGTATGCAGAAACTTTCAGCGATGGCTACCGAGAACGACCAAAAAGACAAGATGCCCAAGCAAATACTCTGCGGTCGAGAGCCAGGAGTACAGTCATATTTGCGTGTGCCAGCGGCATCGCACATTCACCCAACGCAGAAATCGCAGGAAGATCAAAGGAGTGCAGTTAATTCTCAGTTACTATCTAAGCGCTTCAAACTCCGCACTACGGCTCGATCTCTGATTCAAGATTTGGCAAGGTTGACGTGGAAGACTGCTTTAAGTAACGAACAAGCAGATAGGTTGTATCAGTTAATCGTAAACGCGATCCGGTTCGATCAGCATTTACTTCTAACCCCAGAAGTGACGCTTCTAACTTTAGAAGTCATTTCTGTCGTACTTCAGCATAAGTTCTATTCCATAAGTGCGCGAAGTATTTTCCTGACTGAAATTCAACAGTGTCAATCAAAAGAAGAATTGAGGATGTTGATTGATCGATCTCTAGACTAGCATTGCCCTGCTGTTTGACTCATGGGCAGTTGATATGGCTGGCATCTCTCTTAAGATAGACATGAAAATAAAAAAATATTACTATCTTTTTCAACAAATAACGAGTTAAGTACGAATTTGTGCAAAACGTTTGCTACTTTTATCGAATCAATCTCTACGAAGTAGGATAATCGTTTAGTGTAAGTAGTAGAGAACAATAACACTGGTGGCTCCATCCTCGTGTATTACCTCCTCTCAGTTATTATTTTGATTGTCGTCGGGTTAATGGTCTATCGATCCCGGCGACGAGCGCGAGCGCGATCAAGTTACAATTTGGCGATGCTGCGCGAGATTGACCGCTCCGTTGGATTTGCTGAATGGGATTTATCGTCGTTCACGGTTCGACCCTCTGAGCATCAGTGTTGGCTGTACGGGTTGGAGCCAGAGTTAGAGTACAGCTATCAAGACTATCTCAGCTTTGTTCACTCAGACTACCGAGTTCGATTTGATCAGGCGATTCATGCCGCTATTTCTGAGCAAGGTGAATTTGAAGTTGAGTTTTTAGTGGTTGATCGCGACGGTGAGGAGCGATGGCTACAATCCACAGGACAAGTTTTTGTAGACTCACGCCGACGCACCGCTCAACTGCTTGAAACAACAAGAGACATCACAGAAATTAAGGCGTTGCAGGACGCAAATCGTCGTCAGGAGATGAAGTGGCGAACTTTAATGACAAATCGAGTTGAGCTTGTCTTAACGATCGATCACACTTGGTCGATCGCTTTCGTGAATCCCACATCACAAAGAGTGCTGGATTATTCTCCACGCGAACTATTGGGAGAGCCAATTTTGAGCTTTGTTCACCCTCAAGACCGAGAATGGCTGGGGGAAAGCCTTGATCAAATCCAGCAGCGCCAAGTGACACAAAGCCTCGTCCGATTCCGCCTCAAAGCAAAATCAAACGATTGGTTATGGCTTGAAGCAAGCATTCAAGACGAATATAAAAATGTGGGCGCGATCGTCGTTCATGCGTCTGAACTACCTCAAATCAAACAGAATTGCCGTGAGTCAGTTCGTTCTGCTCAGGCGTGATATCCTTCCGACGCTCCCCTTCGGGATCACATGGGATTCTAAGAATCATTTCTTGACGTTCCTGGTTGCTCCCGTCTTACGCAGTTGCCTACGGAGAGAAACCCTCCTACAGCACTAAGCGCTTACGGGATTTTGGCACTTTCCTAACCGTTTCCGACCCCGGTAGTTCCCCTGCACAGGCATCCATTCCCCGAATATCACTGGTAAATTTAACAACAAAGATTATGAGACTCTGCTCACCACCATGAGCGCGGGATACAGAACGATTCCCCAATCCTCCAAACAGTTAAAATAAGGCTATATATCAGCGATATTTAGCCATGATTCAATCTATTGACCAGCTTTGTGCTGATTGGTTAGCGCAATTCAAAAAAGAATCGACTCACACAACGTATCGGCAAAGATTTCAGCCGTTCGCTGCTGGCTTAACCATTGATATGTTGAAATCTTTAACGCCTGAAGACGTTGCTTCACGTCTTCGCAACGACCAGAGTGCGGCTAGTTCACAACGTACCACGCGAATTGCTGCGAAATCATTTCTCAAATTCGCTGGAGAACAGGGATTTTGCGATCGAAAGTTGCACACGACGATCAAGATTGAAGAAAAAGCTCCGCTGCCCGTAGTTGAGGTTTATTCTTCGTATGATCGCGATCGTGTCATCAATGAAGAGACAATCCCACGAAATCAAGTGATTTTATGGCTCATGCTGACGCAGGACTTCAAAGTTGCTGAGATTCTTCAGCTTACCTGGTACAACGTAGACTACAGCGAGAACAAGATTCAATACACCGCTTCTCGTTGCATCCGCCGAGTGTTCATTCCAGAACCTTTCTGGAGTCAATTAATCTCGCTCCGTAACCATCGATCGAGCGACGATTATATATTTCATGGTCCACAAAGAACCGGATTGAACCACAGACAGGTAAAAGATATTGGGGAAGATGCCTTGAAGCGATCCGGAATTAACGCCAAGTTCTCGGAAGTTTGTACGGGAGGTCGCATCAGCACAAGGGAGTATCGACTCCTTTAAGCATTCGGTTTCACAGTCATTTGGTTTGCAATCCATTAAGTGTTTGTTATGATGTGAATTAGCATTTTCTCGATAACATATCCTTGGATATATCATGCAGTTGAATTTGTCGAGCAACTGCCTCTAAAAATTCATTGTCAATTTGTGAGGTTCTCTTATGCCTCAGCCTCAATCTCCTCGGATTCGGCGGGAGATTTCTCTATATGGAAAACAAAATGGAACTGATGCCGCAATCTTTTGGGATTGTGCTGCACTTGGAATGAGCGAACAATACGTTGGTCAGTTAGTTTACATTCCGGGCTTGAGCTATCGCTTGACTTCTCGGAACAAGCTAGGCAAACCAAAACTATTTACAGTCCTTGGTTATGAAGCTTCAGGAAATTTAAATGAGACCCAACAGCCTGAAGTCGATCTACTGCTCAGGATGTTTGATCCATTTCGTGAAGAACCGCAGCAGCCAATTAAGCAATACGTCTTTCCATTATGCCTAGAGGAGATTCTGTCGCCTAAGCTATGGAACATTGAGGTAGTTTCTCAGCCCAAGAGTGCCACAACGCTCAACGATCGAGTTATTTCGTTGCCAATGCGGGCTGAAGTCACAGAAATAGCGATTCCCTTAACTCCAGCGCTGACGCAGCGAGTACGTACCCATGTGCCAAAAGCATCGCGAAGCGTGGTGCAAACATCGTTGCCGACTCAATTGAGAGGAGAAACGGCAGAGCCACCGCTGAGAAATCCAGGAAGAAATAATCGCCCTGATACCCGTCGTGAACCTCAAAATTCTCGCTCCACTTCTTCACGTTCAACAGCATCGCGATCTGCTTCAGAGCAGGACTACAAATCTCCTTTACCAGCCACACCGCGAACTTTTCCACGCATTGATCACGATGCTCATCAAGCTGATCAATGCGTAGTGATTGCTAAGAGCGACACAAAGCGACTCCGCGACATTTTCGATCGCTTGCAAAGGCTCTCTATCGCAGCAAGAACACCTTGGCAAATTGTAGAAAAAGAAGACTATTCTGGCTATACGGTCAATGACGCAAACGAAAAAACGCTGTTTGACCTCACCTGTCATGAAGTGATTGTGCTGCATACTCCTTTTTCTGCATTAGTTCTTCAAGAAATGTTTTCGTATTTGGTACGAGACGCGCTGGAAGTTTTATCAGAACGATCCGCTGAAAAAGAGTTAACAGAGTACGCATACGAGTTAATTCCTCGCTTGCAGGCAGCTTCAGTCGAATCTGCCTCTGCAATGATGCAAACGCTGTTCAACTTTAAACAATCATCAAAGAAGCGTCGGTACAGCTAAGACACCGACGCTTTGAGTAACCTGGGTTGATTCATCACGTTGATCGAGGTTGATTAGCTGTCAAGCTGAAGCCGAGCAAGGCTCGCTCCCTGATAGTACGCTCCCAAGATTTCAAGGTAGGAGTGCCCTGCCGTTGCTAATCGCTCTGCCCCGGTCTGACTCATTCCCACTCCATTATGTGCGATGCGCGAAATCTCCTCCGTTGACGCATATTGAGCCATCAGAACTTGACTCGGTTTTGCAGCACCGTTTGTTCCGTTTCGGACTAACACTTCACCTGCGGTTTGAGTGACAGCCGCGATCGTTTCGGCGGTCTCAGTCTCAATGCCTTTATAAGCTTGGTCTCGCTCGTCGCTATACAAGTCAAACCAAGCACTCGCTGGTTTTTCCATCAGGCTAACAGCATAAGAGCGAGCTGCAACTGCTTGAGCTTTAAGTGCCTCCATGTGCCAATCTGGGTACATCTCAGAACCGACTACCGATTTAAGATAATCCTCGATCGGCACTACATTGACCGCAAGAATGCGCGATCCGTTATTCAAAATCAGCACTTTGCCGCGATATTGATGATCATTGATCTGAATGAAACCATCGGTTGACTCGATCCAAACAGCATGAGGTAGAGCAGACGAGCTAATATCCAATCCGTCCACAGTTCTGCTCACCGTGTAAGCCGCGTTATCCTGCAATGCAGCAATGCCCGTTCCAGATTCATTGAGGACGATCGTACGACCAGAGGTAACGATCGTGAGTTGTTCAGAAGCTTCCGCAACACAAACACGAACCTTGGGATTGTGTTGCAAATCCTCATTAGAACCGACTGTCGTTGCTGGATCTGCTTGAACCACTGCGTTAGCAGATGTCAGCACATCTTGACGAGACGTGATAGTTGCGCTGGGTTGTGTTTGTAAAGCACTCAACTCCGTTGCTAGAGAACGAGAAGCATTTCCAAACAAAGAAAGTGTTACTGCACCATAGCCAAGACATCGGCGCACTCTTGCGACGTTGAAATTCATTGTGTAATCACCAGTTCTAAAAAGCCATACCAAATAGACAAATACAGCGCGAACACGCAAATGTGTACCACAGGCAGCGAGAGCCTCAGTGTCTAAATCTATCTCTTCCCACCATCAGAGAAGATCACGTCACTCTAAAGCGATCGCTAGACTACCGTAACGATTGAAGTTGTCTACACCGAAAGCACTCAGCCCTTGAGAAGCAAACCCCCAGCTTCACTTGATGAATGAGTGCATCAGTTGTTCTGTTAATGTAACCGATTTTCTAAGCGAGTGGCTCAAAAAACTAATCGGATCAATCAAAAATCAGTAAAACTTCAATGACAGCAACCAACTATGTAACAACATTATTGCAAGCAAGTCATTCAGTCAAAACATTGATGTACGATCATACAATTCAGCGCGGCATCAAGCGCGGCTCAGCATTTTCTAGCTATTTACAAAATAATTGATGTTCGTCGATCGCATAAACGATCGGCAACGGCTCTGACAACCCCCAGTTTCTAAGAGGCGCAATAGCATTGTGGATCAACATTCAGACCAACCCGCTCTTTCTGATTTTCAGAAAATCTTTATCGCGAACTCACAGCAAAGCTTTCTAGATCAGCTTCGTCCACAACTCGGCGCGATCGCTGGAGAGCAACAAATTCAAGACGATTTCCGTCAGCTTTTCAATAAAGGAAGCCAAGGACAGAACGAAGCCATCGGGACTTCAAGCTGTGGCTGCGGTGACGGATGTAGCTGTGCCGGAATGACCTGTCAGTGTTCAGGTTCTGAACAGTCACAGCCGCTATCGTTTGGAAACGACTCACTCGATGACTTCTTTGGGTCTTCAATGTCAGGAATGCCATGAGCTATTGCTTAAATGGTCACACGCTCGGAAGCTGTGGGTGTTCGATTTCTGATCCCGAATGGCACGAAACGATGTCGTGTTTGTGTTCAAGAGCATCAAACGTTCAGTCCTGCTGCAATAGCTTTGTGGCGTATCGTATCAACTCTGGAACAATTCACGATCATTCGGTCGAATCGCTTATTCTTGTCCGACTGATTCACGATAACGAACAAGCCTCTACGCTGTATCTCGACGATCGCGCAGATTCTAAACAGCAAGAACTGCTCGTTGCCACATTCACTAGGCATCTCGGCGGTATCTTGAGCGACATCAATTCGGTGATCCCATTCCCTCGTGCCGTTTGGCTTGCTCCAATAGGGTATCAAGTCGATGGTTCAAACCGCGCAACTTTGTGGATTAAAAACAACTTGATTTGGTCAGGTAAACCAATTCCTTTCCGCTATCAGCATGACAACTAATTTATTCATTAGACTCAAAACTATTGCCAGAAACGATTTGAACTGGCTTTGGCTCATTGTTGGACTTTCTTGGATAAGCTTCATCTGCTTTGGACATGATCACTCAACGATGCACCACTCGATGTACTCTTCAGCACAAGGCGCGGTATATCATGCCCATGCGATGACTCATCATGTGGCTCCCTTACATCGCAGGATTATATTCGAGCTTTCAGCTTGGCAAACAATGACGATCGCAATGATGTTGCCCAGCACGATCCCAATGATGCAGAAATTCAGCCAGATTTCCGCATCAAAGCATGACCAGCATCAAAGCCAGTTCGCCTTTTTGTTCGCGTACTTCGTCGTCTGGACAGGATTTGCGATCGTCATGATCGCGGTAGGACATTTGATTAAACTGCCGCAGTCTCAACTGTGGATGCCTCAACCGCTAGTTCACTCAATCAATGCGCTCTCGCTGATCGGTGCGGGTTTGTTTCAATTTACGCCAATGAAGCAGTCGTGTTTGAGTGGATGTCGATCGACTGCAATGATGATTTTGCAACACTATCAACCTGGATATCGCGGAGGTTGGGCGATCGGAGTACGTCATGCACTTTTTTGCCTCGGTTGCTGCTGGGCGCTGATGGTTGCCTCAACTGTATTGGGTATGCAAAATCTGACGAATATGCTCGTGTTCAGTGCAATCATGACCTTGGAACGATCTTGGAAGTACGGGGAACGCTTCGCAGTCTGGGTTGGTGCGATTATGATTGCTTGGGGCATCGGGATGTTCAGCTATCAGTTTCTCTAGAAGAGAGATTAGTCTCTGATAAAATCCACGATAAGTCTTTCAGCAATGAATCCATTCGCTTCGCCTAACCGTACTGATATCTAGACACGAACATCACGTCTATTCGCAACGCGATGCGATTTCACTTCATTCACCTGCGATTTCACGAACATTCTTAACCTCTACAACACAGGAGAGTTTTCTCATGTTTGACTTTTCTAGTTCAAACGGTTCGATTCACATCGGACCGGGCGGAGTGAAAGTTGACTCTGCTTTCTTAAACGATCAGCAACCGAATATCAGTTCAGATCTTTCGGGAAGTTCGATCGGCTCTAGCTTTTTTGGGAGCGATGTTCAATCCCGGCTTGCCGGACTGCTGGAACAATCGAAAGCGACCGGACAGCCTCAAAGCGTGACTGAAACAAAGCAGATTCCAGGAGGAGTTCAGCAAAGCTCCTTTTTCGCTTCTTTTAGTTCCTCTAGCTCTTCTTCGCAGTAATGGTTGAAGATTGAGGTGACTTAGACTTAAAAATCCTGCTCGTTCCAAGGCGTTGATTACTCTCAGGAACGAGCGGGATTTCGATCGCACTTCATCGACCGCCTAATCTTTGCACTGCCCCAAACACCGCAAAATCTCGAATGAGTTCTTGAGCATCAAGGATGTAATTACGATCGTCAAGCACAGCTTTCGCTTTTAGCTGCTGATACGGTGCATATCCCCAAAGGAGAACGGTGGCATCATCGGGATCAACCTGAGCCGCAATGTAGCAATCTCCGACCAAATTCGCATTCTCGATCCACACCTGGGGTACAGAAAGGTCACAATCAAGCGTTTTGCTTGGAATCACGATCACTCGACGAGAAAAGACTTGAAGGGAAAACCCATTGGTCTGCTGCCAAAATTCGTGGAGTGCTTGCTGATCTCGCTCAGAATGAGCGTGTGAATCATACTCAGTTTGTAGCCACGATAGAACCGTTTGCAAACAGACTTGGTTGAGATACGCCGTCCAGTTCGCTTGCTCGGATGTAAAATAGCAGTCCCAAATAGATTGATGAATGTCATCTGAAATTTTTAACGCGGGTTGAAATGGCGTAATGAATGAAGTCATTGAATTATCTTCCTTGCTGAAAGGCTTTGTCGATCGCGCTCGTGACGGGACCTAAAATCGCGTCGATCGGGCGCTGAGTGCGAACTTTTAGCTGGGCGGTCACAGTCATGCCGTTTTTAATCGAGTGGCGCTGCCCGTCATGTTCTAAAAACGACTTATCTAGGCGCACCTGTACAGGAAATGTGGTCTGTCCGTTCTGCGCGGTTGTGGTGTTGCTGCCGATCGTCATAATTGATCCCTTAATTGCGCCGAACTCAGTTTTAGGAAACGCATCGATTTGAACCTCGACCGGAGTTCCCACCTTCAAGTTGGCAACATCGCTCGGAGCGATTTCGACCTTCGCAATTAGCGATTCGTTAGGGGTCACTTCAAGTAGCGGTTGCCCGCCCTGAATCAACACATTCGGCAAGGTCACTTCAAGTCCGGTGACAATTCCTGATGTTGGAGCTTTGACATCATCGCTTGCTAAATCTGCTTCCGCTTGCTTGATTTGCGAATTGATTTGAACTAAACGATCTTGAGCTTCGCGCTGACGGCTCGTAAGTTGTGTGATCAGTTGAACGCGATCGTTCAGCAGTTGGCGATAGATCTCTTCGATTTGCTGCTGCGACCCAATCAATGCTTGCTGCTGCTGCCCGACTAATTGCGATCGCTGAATTTGTGATTGAACGATTTCACTTTGAATTTTATTGGCTGATCCCACCTGCTGCAAGACGCTGTTACGAGCAATTCCGCCTTCGTTGAAGAGTGTTTTGAGCTTGTCGAGTTGCTCTAGTTCAATTCTCAGTTGCGCGTTCTGATTATCAATTTGCGCGATCGCTCCGGCTCCGGCTGACTGCGACTGCTGCACTTGCGCTTGCTGATTGGCATTAATCGCACTGACGCGCTGCACAAAAAGACTAAAGATTGGCATTTGCTCTGGACTCAAGCCGCTCGGAGACCCAGAGAGTTGAGCATTGATTAAATTAAGTTGACGAACGCTCGTGGCGATTTCTGGAATTGCATTCAACCTCGCATCTTGTAGGTTAATCGGCTGTCCTGCCGTTGCTGCTCGTAAAATCGCCACCTGAGCTAAGAGCGGCGACTGTTGCTGCCGCAAGGACGAGAGTTGATTCAGGACATCATTCTTATCAATCTGAATCAGCGTTTGCCCTGCAACAACCGATTCTCCTTCTTTGACCAGCACCGCGCTGACTCGTCCATTTTGTCTTGCTCGCATCGTTTGTCCTGACGACAACGAATCGACTCGCCCACGGGCTGAAACCGAAACATCAAGCCGAACCGCAACTGACAAGACAATGGCAGATCCCACCATCAGCGATAGCACCCCAACAATGCTTTTAGCTAACCGCGATCGCTGGTCTTGATCTGGCTCGAACTCGATTCCTCCTACATCGTCGGCTTCGACTCGTCGAATAATTTGCAGAGGTCGCCTGACAGCATTAACCCATCGCCAAATCTTAAACATTTCCATCTCCTAATTTTGATCGGGTCTGTGTGAAAACTAAGCTGCGTGTGCTTGCTGCTGATAGAGGCAGTAATACTGCTGGCGACGTGCCATCAGATCTAAATGTGTGCCCTGCTCCACTAACGCCCCGGATTTGAGGTACAAAATCACATCGGACCGACACAGGTTGCTTAAACGGTGCGTAATGAAAAAACAGGTTTGATCTGAAAATCGCCGCATTAAGTTATCAACTACTTTCCGTTCGGTCTCGGCATCAAGGGCACTGGTCGCTTCATCAAGAATGACTAACCGGGGATTACGACAAACCATGCGAGCGATCGCAAGTCGCTGCCTTTGTCCGCCTGAAAGCGATGATCCGCTTTCTCCAAGTTGAGTTGCATAGCCATCGGGCAAAGTCATGATAAAGTCGTGGACTTCTGCAATTTTGGCAGCTTCGATCACCGCAGCGTCATCCACATCAAGGTCTTTAGCGATGTTGTCGCGAATCGTTCCTTTGAAGATCACAGGCTCTTGCGGCACAAATCCAACCTGCTCACGCAGCGAACTGAGATTCACTTTACCGATATCAATGCCATCGATGTAGATTGAGCCATTCATCGGTTCGTACAGGCGCGGTAAGAGTTTGACCATCGTACTTTTGCCTGAGCCGCTTTGCCCGACGAGTCCAACGAAGGTTCCGGGTGCAATGTCGATCGAGACATTGACCAGTTGCAGTTGACCCGCCTGGAAGCCAAAATTCACCGCGTCATACTGCACTCGTCCAGTAATCGGAGGCAGGGATAATCGCTGGCGATCAACTTCAGAGTATTCGGTCGGAACGTTTTTCACGTCTGCAAGCAAATCAATCGACAGATTTGCTTCTTGGGCATTTTGCCAAAGTTGTGATAACCGCACCAGCGGCTGAACCACGTACCCTGCAATAATCCGAAACGCGATCAACTGCCCCAGTGTCAGACTGCCATCGAGAACTTGAGAACTTCCAACCCACAACACGAGTAAACTACTGAAATTGCTCACTCCGGTATTAATCGACTGAAAAACGGTTCCTGCCATTGTTGTTTTCAGTCCGACTTTGAGATAAGACTGATACTGCTGCTGCCACGTTGCTAGGATCATTGGCTCCATGTGTTGAGTTTTGATCGTAAACATTCCACCCAGCATCTCGATCAAATGCGACTGCATCTGCGCGTGTAGGTCAGCACGACGACGCAATAGCTTTTGAAGAATCGGAGCCGCAACCAGCGTTAGCCCAACGACGAGTGGCACAGAAATCAACACACACAGAGTCAGCGCCGGACTGTATAGCACCATTACCCCGATGTAGATGGCAGAAAACAAAACATCCAGCACCACCGTAAAAAACGTTCCAGTTAAGAATCGCCGCACCGTTTCAAGCTCGTTGATGCGGGCAGCGAGTTCACCGACCGGACGCTTTTGAAAAAACGGCAGGGGAAGATTAAACAAATGGCGCACGATTTGAACGCCAAGCTGCAAATCTACTCGATTGGTGGTGTCATTGAGCATAAATGATCGCACAATCGTCAGTGCCTGCTCTAACACAGTCATGCTCATCAGCAGCGTTCCAAACAGCGGCAATGCGCCAGGACTTCCGTTGATGATGACTTTATCGACAATCTGCTGTGTTAGCAGTGGGTTTGCCAACCCCAAAAGCTGCACGACGATCGATGCCAGCAAAACGTACATCAATGTGCTAGTGTGCGGCTTGAAGAAGCCAACCAGCCACCACCAGCCGAACTGATTCGATGGACTATCTGATTGTCGTACCAGCACGATCGCTTCACCGAGCGGGGCTTCGGATCGCACTTCTTTGACGTTCAAACGCTCCACAAACTGAGCGAGGGTACATTGCTTTAATCCATCAGTCGGTGACGCAAATACGGCTGTTTCAGCGCTCTCGTACAGAACGCACAGCGTTTGATCTACGATCACCAGCGCAGGGAGTTGGAGTCGGGAAAGACCTTCTGGAGTCGCTGGAAATCGAACGGTTTGTGACCCTAATCCAAAAGCTCCCGCAATCTGAGCAAAGAATTGGGATTGATCAAGCTCGATTTCTGCAAGCTTTGACCAAGAGCGCAGATATTCCGGCTTGTAGGGCACATCGAGATATTCACAGGCATTCCAAAACGCGACGACGATCGCTTCGGCAGTCGTCGTCGTGCGTCCAAGATGCGCCGGATAAATTTTAGTGAGAGGTTTAAGGGGCGCAACTGCTTTTGTTGCAGGGCGACGAGTTAAACTTTCTAATCGGTCCAGCGCAACGAGCGCTTCGGTCTGCACCGGAATGCGATCCGCATCATCAGCAGGCAACAATCCAGTTGATAATGCAAACGCCAGTAGTTTTCGATCAATTCCGACAATTCGGATCGGGCGTGATTTGCGATTGAGTCGTGGTAAATCCTCGATCGACTGAATCAGTGTCCCGATTGGACGATTGGTGTCGCTGCTAATAAACCAAAGATAATCAGATGAGAATTCTTCATGTGATTGTCCTGTCCAAGTCTTCACCAAGACACGGTTATGAATGGCGACATAGCGAGCCACCTCAGTTAAGTCAGGTAAATCTAATCGAGTGGGGCTATTTGAGCAGAAGCGTACAATCAAGTCGTAAATCTCGATCGCGCTAACCTGTTGCTCAAGCGTAGATGACAATTCATCGTGCATTAACTGCACAAATTCTTCCGCTGGAAGTGAAAGAGTCAGCGTTTCCCCGTTTCCGGCAGCTCGCGCTGATCCAACACAGACTCCACGAACAAAGCTTTCCCAACCAAACGTTTCGCTTTCACCGAGCAGTGCGATCGTTTGTGACCCTTGCGACGAAGGACCCACAATTCTCACCTGTCCTTGTACCACGCAGTAAACCGAGAACGGAAACACACCCTCGGCTTGAATGATTTGTCCAGGGCGAAACCGACTGAGAACTAATTTAGATGGAATGCGCTGACAAGTCTCTGGCGAAAGCCGTTCAAATAAAGCAGCCCCAAAAAATGTCGGGAGTAGTGGTCGTGCTTCAAGAAGATGATTCATACTTCAGGTGAACGCGATGGAAAAACCAACAGATTATTCGAGATTGCGCTTTGAACCTGATTCGTTAACCATCGTTCCACCATTGCGCTCAGAATCTCCGATCGCAGCGATTCGCTCAGATGCGCGTCATAAAAGCGCTCTAGCCGCACCACACAATACTGAGTTCCAACTGGGATCGGACCACAGACAATACCTTTTTGATTGACGCGCAGTTCCCGTGCTAATGAATCAGGCAGTGCCGCAACTTTAATCGGACCGACCCATCCTTGGCTGCGCTGCTCGGCTCCTTCAGAATGCTGCGCGGCAACGGCTCCAAATTCAGCTTGATCGTCTCTAAGCTGAAACAGCAATTCTTGAGCAAGATCGGGATCGCTGGTCTGTACGAGCGAGAACTCAACTTGATCAAAATTTGATTTCGTTTGAAGAAATTCACTTTCAACGTGCGGCTCAAACTGCTGCCTGAGCTTCTTCAGGCGCACATCTCGTAGAACTTGTGTTAGTAAATTATCTTTAGACGTTTCACGGAGTTCAGCTTGCTCGATGAGAAATTGCTCGAATTCAGCCGCATCTTCAGGACATTGAGATCCATCTGAATCAGTTAATCGTCCAAACACCTCAGATGAAGTCACCGATATCGATGGCAGCACTTCATAGTTAAGAAACAACTTTTCAAGCAATGTCGCGAGCAATTCATAGTGCATTAGGGCATCACGAAGCTGATAGCCGTCTAGCTCCAGCTTGCCAAATTTCAAGCAAACAGACATAAATTGAAAAACGCTTTGATGAAATGGACGAAACCTGCAAAGAACTTTCTGTTACCAAAAAGTTCGCGGTCGATCAGAGATTGAAACTAGCGCAAAAGGGGCGATTAACGCCTCTAGACATCATTGAATCAAAAACAATAATCAAATCCTAAGTTTTTGCAAAATCTGTTGTCACTCAAAACAATAGACCGCACTATAGAGATAGTCTACGAGATAGAGTCAGGTTTTGCCCACGTCTTCACATTTTGAAATCTGCGCTTTTTCACAGATGCACTGCCATAGCCCCCTACTCGTTTTAATTAGAGGATTGTTATGAAACTTTGGACGATTGGCAGCACTATTCTGCCAGTAGCAGGTCTTGCAGCATTCGGGGTCACTCACATGAGTTCCCCCCCTTCAATTCCCCAGGAGCGCGAACAAGCGTTTGCAACTCAGATTGATCAAGCCAAAGAAGCCCGAAAGAACAATCAGCCGGATCAAGCGTTACGGCTAATTAGGGGCATTCCGAGTAACAGCAAGCATGACAAAGAAGCTCAAACGCTACAAGCCGCATTGATTCCAGAGGTAATCGAGGATGCGAAGACGCTGCATCGTCAAGGCAATATCAATCCGGCGATCGCGATGCTGCAATCGATTCCTGCTATCGCACCCGGATCACAAGAGGCACAAGCTCTAAAAGTAGACTGGGTGAAAGAGTCGCGTCAAATCGCTGAAATTCAGCAAGAGATCGGAGCGAATCGCTTCTTGGAGGCAGTGACAAAAATTAATCGCTTGCGTGGAAAAGTGATTTTCGATAGCCCAATCGTTCAAGGTTTTCTACAGCAAGCGCTCAATAATAATGGGGAAACTCTGCCCCTTCTAGCGCCCAACGCCGTAGCTTCTGCAACAACCGCAACTCCTCCGAATGTTGTTGTTCCTCGAATTCCGACAGTCATGCCACCACCGCCGCCGATCAGGGCGCTTGCGGTGAATGTGGACGACGCGATCGCATCAACAAATCCAAATTCAGTTCCACAGCCCGTAAGACACGCATCTTCGGTTCCTGTGATTCAGCCGATTCCTCGTGCTGCTGCACCTGTCGTTGTGGCAAAACCGAACCCGCGAGTCAATCAGGTGGCAATCGTAACTGTTCCCTTATTGCGGGATCAAACGCTGATACCCCCACCTGCAACGCCGACTGCGACGGCATCGACGGCACAATTGCCAACCGAAGTTGCAACTAGCGCTCAGGCTACGTCTCTGACCCCAGCACAGACTGACCGCCCCACTGTGAGCAATGCTGAACAACCTCAACCACCCGCTGCTTTGGCATCCCCAATTCCGTCTGGAATGACTGCTACGCCCATTCAGCCTTCTACAGCGCTCATAACAGCAGAATTGCAACCCGATCCTGCTGCCCAAGATATCCCTGTTGAAGCTCAGCGGACTCCAACGATCGCATCCCAAGTCGCTAGTCGAGTAGATGTCACCGTGCCAGAGGTTGCATCCTTGATCTCATCTCAGATTGCCGATACAGGGGGTGAATCCACTTTGAATAGACGATTGCCGACGTATATTCGAGCAAACTTATATCGAGTACCGCAGCAATCGCAGACAACGGCTCAATCGACAACGACGCGAAAACAAGCCGCGCCAATCGACTCTCATTTGATCGAACAAATGTTGTCGGCTCAAACTCTAGTCAACCTCGCGCCCGACGCTAATTTAGGCGCGATCGATAGTGTCGAGTTGCTGTCTTCGGGCAATTAACCTCATTCATCGTTTCTGAGTGTTTTCTATTGATTTTGCTTTAACATCAGCGGTTTAACGACCGCTTTTTTGTGGCTCATTTTGGAAAAATATCAATGATATTTTTCCAAAGCGATTTCCTGACTACAACTGTTGCGGAAAGATCTGGCAGATTTGGACAAATATCAACGATATATGTTCAATCGAATGTTCTAGCGCAGTAGAAGAAATTAAGACATTCTAAAGTCGGCTACATATCAATGATATATAGCCAAATGCAACGAAAGAAATGCTTGATGCCTATTTGCCAAACTATAGAAACGTACTAAAGTAAGCCATAGACAAATTTAGTCTGTTTCCGGTGTGAACCAAACAAGTTTTCGTTCGTTTGCATATTGATTGCATCTTACCGACTCGATTTAGCGGGTAGTCTTTGTTTAGCTTGGCTTCCATCTAAACAGCACTTGTATAGAGATGAGCCAAAACCTTCGCGCTTATGGCATCAAGCTCATAGGTAGTAACAATAATCATTGTGATCTGCATGAAACGCCACCTTTTAACTTCTGCTCTGGCTGGTGTAGGACTCGTTAGCACCTTTTGCTTTTACAGCCTTGGAACTCGACAAACCGCATTGTCAAATTCCACTCAAACTAACACTCCTGAACCGGATGCAGCACTGATCAACCAATTCAAAGAAGCTGTAAAGCTCGAACGACAGTCGCGATTTAAGCAAGCACTTTCTTTGATCGACAAGTTAAAAGCAGAGAAACCCTCGTCGGCTCTTGCTTTGATGGTTCTCGAACATCGCTTAAGCTCAAAAATTCTTGACCGCGCTCAGAATGAACACGGTCGAGGCAATATCGCTAAAGCGAACGAGTATGCAAGCCAAATTCCAATTGGCACTCCGGCTCACGAGCGTTTTACAAAAGTGAAAGACCAATGGCTCAAAGAGCAAAAGATTTTGGAGCAAGCTGAACATCAAGCGAGTCAAGAGATTCTCACGGCACTGAGTCAACTCAGCGAACCACTCAAAACAAGCAAAAAAGTACAAACTCTGCGCGATCGCATTCAAGCAAAAATCGATCTTGCCAATCGAAGCGCTGCTCGATCAGAGGTCATACCCGAACCTCTTCCTGAAAATCACGAGCCTGAGACGTTCACAGTACCCACTCCGGTTGCGCCGCCCGAAGTTTCTGAATCCTACCCAGAATCAACGCCTTTGGAAGAACCACCTGAGCGATCTCCTCAGAGATCGTCTTGGTCTTCTCCAGAATGGTCTGCACCTTCCAGCAGAACCTACAGTCAACCTAAAACCGCAACGCCAGATGTCGCTTGTAATACCCCCACTTGCGATTTCGATGGTTTCCGGTAGTCCACTCTGAATACATCTACTTATCTATGCCAATCATTCAGCCGAATCTTCCAAATATTTCCAGAGCTTTTGCACAGCTACGAGAACAAGGACTCATCACTCAGCCTCAAACAATTCTCGGCAACGGAAGACCGCATCAAGTTCTGCGAGGAAACGGCAATAGCTTAATCATTGCTGATCCTAATCAAGTTCCTGCTACTTCAACCGTTCCGGCGACTCCGACACCTCCTATTTCGACGACTCCAACGGCAACGATTCCGACGACTCCGACACCCCCAACGATTCCAACCCCGATCGTCGCTCCAACATCTGCAAGCCAAACGATCGTGGGTAATGGTAGTCCACATCAAGTTCTCACAGGAACAGGCAATAGCGTCATTGTTTCTGATCCAACCCAAGTAATACCGCCCAATCCGACGAGTACAATTTCAGGCACTCCCCCGCCAACGCTTTCTGCAATGCCACCCACAATTGCCACTTCACCCGTAACTCTGGGAGATGGCAACGTTAACGCATCGCTGTCCGGCAAGGATGGACAAATTAGACTCAATCAAACAGGCGCACCCGATGCGATCGTCACTCCCACACCGAATGTGGTGATTAACGGTGGCAATGGTTCTGATCGGTTAGAGATCGGAAATCTCGGTACTGGTGTGCAATCTGTAACTTTCAAAGGTGGCAGCGGCAACAATGTGGTTGACGGAACAAAATCAAACGCTCCGCTGACCCTTGAAGGCGGGAAAGGCAATGACATCCTCAAAGGGGGTCCATTAAATGACACCTTTATCTGGAATCCCGGTGAAGGAAGCCAGCGGATTAGCGGTGGTGGTGGTAATGATACCTCGATCACCAACGGTGCAAAAGCGGGTCATGAAGTGATGACGCTACGCGGTCAAGGACAACAGTTCATGCTCGATCGCGTCACGCAGAAGCCATTTAACATCACAGGCGATCACGTTGAAAATGTGACGGTTAACTCTCAAGGTCCCGGTGACATTCTCAGTGTTGGCTCTGGACTGAACAAAGCGGGTGTGCAAACACTCACTTTTACCTCGCAAGGTGGGTCAATTCTAGATGCGTCGCAGGCAGATGCTCATATTATCGCAACCGGACGCAGCGGTGATACCCTGATCGGAGGAACCAAGAACAATACGCTAACCGGAGCGGGTGGTGTGTTAGTGGGCGGAACCGGACACAACACCTTTAACTTTGATACTGGGAAAGCCTTTAACTTAACCGAAGTTGGAACCAGCACGATCGCGAACTTCAAAGCTGGCGATCAAATCAGTCTAGGGAGAACGACTTTTGCTGGAATCAATCCAGTTAATGGCGTTCTCAAAGATAGCGATTTTGCAACCGTCAATAGCGATGCCGAAGCGACCGTCAGTAAATCACTCATTACCTACTCGCGAGGAAGTGGCGGCTTATTCTACAACTCCGGTGCAGCCGCAGGACTTCCTCAAAATAGCGAATTTGCAGTTGTTGCAGGTGCTCCTCAGATTGATGCCAGAAGCTTTGCCATTCACTAAAGCTACACCCCCATCTCACCCCTATTGTTCCGAAGATCCATGAATAGTAACCAGAACAATCAATCTCATCAAAATGATCCATCCAAGTTCAGCTTCCAGTTCTCATTTTCAGGGAACATTGAAGGCATCAATTTCAGCCAAAACTCCACTGGATCACAATTCCAGCGCAACACGATCGGTGCAGCGCTCGATCGCATCTTTCATAACGGTGACCGTAACGAAACTCGCGCTCAAGGTGGAATTGCGAACAAACTCGAAGATCGGACTAACGACACCAGAAATCGATCGAATGCTGGAGCGCTAAACAAATCCAACGACCACAATCAAGACGATAAGAATCGCTCGAAGAGTGGAGCAGCCGTCAAGTTCGAGGATCACAACCAAGACGACAAAAAGCGATCGCAAAATCAGCAGAATCAGTCCAACACTAAATTCGAGGATCGCAACCAGGACGACAAAAAGCGATCGCAAAATCAGCAGAATCAGTCCAATACTAAATTCGACGACAAGGACGATCGCACCAAAAGTGTCTCAACGAAATCGAATGATCGCAGCGATGACAAGATCAAGGTCGTTGGATCAGGAACAGATCAAAAGGACGAAAGCAAGAAAACACAGAACAATTCGGGTAACAACGGCAACAAGAAGGACTTTAACGAAGATCCCAATAGTCCATTTCACGTTTCCGCAAGCAAACTCGATTCAGTTCAAGGGCTTGATCCAAAGCAAGTGAAGTCAGCCGGAGATTTGTTCAAGCGACTGGGAGATAAAGGAAACGTCCTGGATTTTGGCAACAAAGGAGGTGTAAATACTGGCATTGGCAGCGCAGGCGATGATTTGTTCCGCAGCAATGCTCAAGAAGCATTTAACACTGTGACTGGAGCAGGCGGAAAGGACCTGTTTGTGGTTGGCAAAGAGTCAACGACTCGTGTTCTTGATTTCGATCCAAAAAATGACCAGATCGGTTTAAGCAACGGCTTGAAACCCGACGACATTTTGTTCGGGCAAGGCACGAATCCAACTAATGGAGGAACTAATCAGCCGCTTGACAGCAAAAATGATGTGGTTGTAATCGATCGCAACGGCGACCACATTATTGCCAACATCAAGTTCGCGAATGTCAAAGATTTTTCAAGCAAGAACTTTGTCACAGTTAACGACAATGATATCGCTCGGCTAGAAAAGCAGCTTGCATAGAGTTGCTCACGAACTTCCTCACTAATTAGGAGAAAAACCGATGACTTCTCCAGTGGTCAAATTGCTCCACACGAACTCTGGGCATTCTGTGCCAGACAAACCATCGTGGCACAGAGCGTTCGCTCAAGGAGTCTGCTACTTGATTCCGTCCGATTGCCCGCTTGAGCGCGATATTCACCTGCTGGGACGAATGTTATTCCACGTTCCGCCCTTATGTAAGCTCAATCCGTTCTACGACCAGTTGATGCGGTTGCGCTTCTGGGCACTCACCTATCTCGAACAAGCTTAGATTTAAGGATTTTAACGATGGCTACATACAACGACAAAGCGCACAATGACAACCAGCACAATGGTGCAGTGCTGGATATTAACCACAATAACTCATCGAATCAAGGCAATGGATCGAAAGGATCATCAATTCATACCGATGATGTCAAGCGATCGCTGAAAGACATTAGCGGCGGAACCAATGAACATGATCATCCGATTGTTGCTGATTCATCGAAGCTACCCACAACCGGAGATCGCAACTACAACACTGTTCTCGGTGGCGGTAAGCGCGTCCTTAAGGGTGATGGGAAACAAGATAGCTTTCTGTTCGCATCGGCTGGAAAGGTAACGTTCGATAAGGTAGAAGGATCAGGAAAAACCGAATTTCCGTTTCCGAATGGTAGTCCTGGAAGTGCTTCCCTGGATTTGAAACTGTCGAAAGATGGCTCCAATCTAAAAGTCAATGGAGAATTCAAGGACTTTATTGGTAAACCTCTATTCCAGGATGGCAAGCTTGACCTTGATCCAAAAGCTAATTTATTGGGAGGTAAAAAAGCTGAAGAATTAGTTGAAGGATTTAAGAAGACTCCGTTCGATTCAGAAGGCAATGCACTCACCGGGGGGCACTTCCATGTGGGTCCGACAGGTGACGATCGCGGACCACACGCGGATGGCACGATCGAACGTAACTTGAAGGTCACTCAAAAGACAGCAAGTTCAGGAACACTAACAGGCGATTTCAACCTCACACCTGTTGAAACCGCATTTGTCGTCGCGGGAAATAACTATTTCAACATTCATTCAGATGGTCCCGGAGGACTGCCAACCGGAGAAGCACGAGCGGATGTCAACAAGAACCGTGTTCACATTAAAGCTTGATCCAACAATGTAGAACTATCGCAGCCTATCTTTCTGACACGAATAATCATGCGATAGTTCGCAATTTCAACTCTTGTGCAACCCATTACCTTCATCTTAGCGATGCTAAATCTCAAGACAATTCAACAAGGCGCTTTACTTTGCTTGTTTAGTTTACTGCCCGTTGCTCCTGCCTTGGCACAACAGCCTCAAGTCAGCGATGCTGACATTCAGAGCTACGTTGCAACCTTCAGCCAGCGTTCAAAGCCAAATGTGCGTCCTCGTATTCAGCATCAAGCCTTAGTAAACCAGTTGAGCGGGTATGGCAGAATGGCTTGGTTCGTCGGGAAATGGGAAACACAAGACGGATTTGTAGTAATCTACCCGACATCCAAACCGGATCGCGCCTGTGTAATCATCAAAACGGATCACAACCAGGCGTATGCTGAGGGAAACATTCAAGGATCTGCGCTCAGAACCGGAACCCCTTTGTTCACGGATTCCTCAGAGCGTTTCTTAAAATACGCTGCGGGTGATGTGTTTCTTCCTGTGTTAAATCAAGGCAATGCTTACTTAGGCTGGGGATTATTTGATCCACAGGCGAAGCGATCTCGCTTTCTAACACTCGGATTTCAGGACGCACCTCCTAATCCGACAACCTTCTTAACTCCAGGAGCAATAGCAGATCGCATCAAGGCACAGTTCTTAGCAGCGGGTTGCCAAGATGGATCAAACAGGACAACTGCTGATCGAGCGAGCACCACTACCCCCAGCGTTCGTCAGACGCTGGATGGAGTTACCGCTGAACTTTGGGCAACCTCTGTGAAGAATCAGTATCAACTCCGAATCAGAAACAACACCGCAACGGCATTCGGAATTTACCCGAACCAAGTCCTCGTGTTTGACGATCGTAATCAACGAATGCCATCCATCTTCTCATCACTGCTACACGGAACAGTGGTGCAGCCCAATGGCGTACTAGAGGGCAAAATTAACGTTTACGGCGGCTCGGCTGCGCTCGTTCGTATCTCGGAAGCGACACCAGGAAGCAACACTGGAAGACGAACCTTTACGCTTCGCCTTCCTCAATAGCTGATTTAACGCTCAATAACCCATTCATAGAACGATGTTCTACTTCAACAATGTTAAACGAGCAGTTCTCAGACCGATATAAAGTCATCGAAGTGTTAGACGAGGGAGGACTCACCAGAACCCTTCTCGCCCGCGATCATGAACAAGCCGACTACCCGTTGTGCATCATCAAATGCGTGAATGAATCTCAGGACCCGGAAGAGATCCAGCAAGCTCGCTGGATGCTGGCAAACGAAGACCGTATCTTAAGGAAACTTCAAAGAAGAACCACCAACATTCCACGTTGGCTGGATTCCTCAATAGGCGGTGATCATCCGTATTTGGTGGGCGAATACATTGAAGGAAAGGTTGTTGAAACTTTAAGACAGACGAACGACTCGTTGAGTCAGTCAGAACTTGTTGCATTTCTGCATCATGCGCTATCAGTACTCGATGTGGTACACCGTCACAATATTGTGCATCAGGATATCAAACCGAGCAACATGATTCGGCGCAGTGATGGCACAATTAGCCTAATCGATTTTGGGGCTGCAATTCAAATCGATGAAGACCCAGAGGTTGTGTTTGGAACGCACGGATATAGTCCGCCCGAACAACAAAGCGGGGATATCTCATTTGCAAACGATTTGTATGCGCTTGGTATTTGCGCGATCGAACTGACTGCGAATGTTGATCCGGAGCGTATTGGGCGATTGCCCGATGGCAAAATCGACTGGCAAGCACTCTCTGTTCGCCTCGATCCGCCGATTGTGGCAATTCTTGACAAGCTTGTTCATCGAGAGCCTCAAGAACGGTACAGTGAAGCACTCTCTGTTCTAAGCGACTTACAGCGCATTGAAATTCACAATCGCATTGTCAATCGTAAGCCCACAGAACGAATCACCCGCCCGATCAAGCGACTGGTTAAGCGAGTTCGAGTTCCTCGCATTCCTGCACTTCCGACTTTGCCGCCAAAGGTAGGTCTCGTTACCAGCTTTGCGGCTATTTCGCTCATCAGCGGGTTTGGACTCATGCCGCTCGCTCCGCGTATCAGCGACTTGATCACGGGTCAAATCAGCGATCTGTATCACGAACCTACGCTCACCCTTGCGCGTGTGCAAGACATTAGTAATCAAAGTGTCGAGCAGATGGTAATTACCGCCAATCAACAATTAATTACAGTCGGTAATAATCAAATTCAACGATGGAATTTGACAAGCGGCAAAGTCGAGCAATCCTGGGTAACTGAGCCGATAAGCGCGATCGCGCTTTCGCAAGATGGGCAACGACTAGCAGGTAGAACTCAATCCGGGGAGTTGAAAATTTGGGCGGTGTCTACTGGAGCATTGATCAAGCGCTTTGCACTACCTGATCCGGTTGCCTCAATGTCGATGAGTACAGATGGAAAATATTTAGCAACGATTAGCACGACCAAAACAATGCGGGTTTGGGATACAGACACAGGCAGTCTGATTCACACGGCTGACACCCCGGTTGCGGCTGCGGCATATAGCCCCACAAATCAGCTTATCTGCGCGACTGGGGACTATCACATTGGAATTTGGAGCAGCAATAATGAAGAGCTTCAGCGGATGTTCTTTGGGCACACCGATTCGGTTCGCGCTCTCGCAATTAGCCCAGACAGCAACTGGCTTTACAGTACTGGAGAAGACGGAACGATCGTGTGGCGACTCGATACAGGTGAACTTGTTCGAGTGCTACCTGTGAGATCCGATTCAACGATTAGTGCAGGACTGCTGGCGAATCAGTTTGTCGCGCAGAATCAAGACGGAGCCGTGCATCTGTGGAATCATTCGGGTCGGCTCGTTCGCTCGGTCGGTGATTTCGATACTCCCGTTACATATAGCCCGGACGGAAAATACGTTGCCGTTCTCACAAAAAATCGCCATCTACAAATTTGGCAAGTTAAAGGAAAGTAATCATGTTTAGCGAAAAGCAAGCTCATCTCACTCGATGGCTGTTGCTCATCGGGTGGCTCACTTTGATTTTGGGACTGTTTTGGGACCCGCTCACGTTGCAATGGACTGAACCAAATGCAACATGGTCTGTGTTTCACCTCAAGCCCGACGTGTTTCTTAATCCCGATCGCTGCGTCAAGATTCGCGAAACCTGCGTTGTTGAAATTCCATTTTCGCTCACAACCTTGATCTGGTGGGCGATGATTGTTCCAGCTTCAATTCTCGTGTTGATGACGCTAGGGCACGAATTTTGGCGGCGGATCTGCCCGTTATCATTTGCGTCCCAGCTTCCTCGCGCTCTCGGCATTCAGCGCTTTCGCAGAATTACTGATTCAGTCACCGGGCAATCCCGTCGTGAGGTCGTGATGGCGAGTCAATGGCTTGAGCGCAATCACCTCTACCTCCAGTTTGGCTTATTTGTTCTCGGACTCGGCGCGAGGTTACAGGTCGTTAATGGTCATCGCGTTGCATTGGGATGCTTTTTGCTCGCAACGATTCTCTGCGCGATCCTGGTTGGGTTTCTCTTTGGGGGTAAGTCGTGGTGTCAGTACTTTTGCCCGATGAGTCCAGTGCAAATGGTCTACACCGGACCGCGATCGATTTTTGGCAGCAAATCTCACCTTCAGCCAAGAGGCAGCATTACACAATCGATGTGTCGCACGATCGATCAAACTGGATCAGAGCAAAGTGCCTGTGTTGCCTGCAAAAAGTCCTGCATCGACATTGATAGCGAGAAAACATACTGGGAAGAACTGAATAAGCCTGGACGCTGCTTAATTCAGTACGGCTATCCTGGCATGGTGCTTGCATTCTATGGCTATTTCTACCTGTATTCGGGGAACTGGAGTTACTACTTTTCCGGCAAGTGGGCGCACGAAGAGGATGTGCTGAGCAAGCTATTTGATCCGGGTTTTTATATCAATGGAACGTCTATTCCTATTCCAAAAGTCCTTGCTGTCTATGTCACCTTCGCGGTTTGCATCGGACTGACGTACCCGCTTGGATTCTGGCTTGAGAAACAGTATCGTGCGTTCAACCGCAAGCGTCGTCATCCGGTCAGCAAAGATCAGAGTCGCCACGTTATCTTTACCTTCTACACAGTCGTTTCGTTCTATTTGTTCTTTACCTTTGGGTCACGTCCAACAATCAATCGCTTCCCGATCAAGTGGGTGACAGCATTCGACATGGTAGTAGCGGTGGTGGGTGTGGTGTGGTTTATGCGAGCAATCGGACGCTCTCCGAATCAGTACGATCGTGAGCGGATGTCGGTGTCCCTGCGTCGCCAACTGCATTATCTCAATCTGCCGGAATCTCTGTTGAAAGGACGAACGATCGAGGAATTAAACCCAGACGAAGTTTATGTGATTGCTCAATCTTCAACGACGGCGAAACTGCAAGCATATACGGGCGTAATCAAAGACTTGCTCGAACAAGGCACAATTGATGTAACGGATAGTTTCGATTTCTGTCGATCGCTTAGACTTAGCCTTCAACTAAGCGATGCCGACCACTTCAAAGTGATCGAACAGATTGCAGTCGATCGACCAGAATTACTGTTGCCGCGCTCGCCTGTAGTCGCACCCTCAGTTGTTCATTCGCCTCATTCTGTCGATCGCTCCAAAACAGTTGCGCTGGCGCTTCGACGTAAGGGAAGCTTCGGATCGATTCAAGATCGTTATTCTGAATCCGATCAACCCGCTCCGCCTCGACCCAGCCCACGATCGCAGCAGGGCAACGGCTCGAACCATCGCCGCAAGCCAACTGTACTGTTCCGCAAGTAGCATTTTGGAGTTAAATGATGCTCAAGGTTAAATCGATTTTCATTCCAACCATCTTTGATCAGCAACCTGCAATCCACACGCTGTCGGCACAGGAGATTAATCAAAAATCCTGGATCATCGGTCGCGATGAAGGCTGTGATTTGCAGCTTGACGATCCGGCAATCACTGGGATTCATAGTAAGATCCAGCTTTTTAAGGGACAACTCTATTTTTCTGATGCAGGCAGCACCAATGGTTCCAGCATCAACGGACAAGAACTTGCACCGGATGAACTGTGTGAACTTCATCAAGGCGACAAGATTCAAGTCGGGCAAACGCTGCTGTACATAGAAGATATCGCGCTTAGACCTGAAGCAAATTTGGATATTTCCCTGTGGATTGATCAATCGCTAGAGGTTGAGTGCGTTGGCATCATCGAAGAAACCAGCGATACCAAAACGTTTCAGTTTCGCAAAGAGGGCGTTTGGTTTTCATACCTTCCGGGTCAGTTTGTGCCGATCGAGGTCGAGATTGAAGGAACTCGTGTGATTCGTCCTTATACGATTTCGTCGCCTCCCACGCGCCCAGAGCTGCTGGAACTTACGATCAGGCGAGTGAAAAAGAGCGAAAATGCGGTCTCAGTCTCGAACTGGATGCACGATCATTTCAACGTTGGTGATTCACTGCGCTTAGCGAGTGGGGCAAAAGGCAGGTTTACACCCGCCCCAGAATTTCCAGAAAAGCTCTTGCTGATTGCAGGCGGCTCAGGCATCACACCCATGATGTCGATCGCGAAAAGCTTGTACGATGCCAACCCAGGAAGTGATGTCGTGCTGGTGTATTCGATTAGAACCGCAAACGACTGGATATTTCGCGCTGAGATGCAATTTATGGCACAGCGCTATCCCCAATTCCGTCCGCGCATTACGCTCACTCGCCCAGAATCGAAAGCTTGGTTTGGTTTGACCGGGCACATTGATCGATCAATGATCGAAATGGCAGCTTCAGATTGGAGCGATCGGGCTGTGTTTGTCTGCGGCTCTGATCCATTCATGCAGGCGATGCGACAAACGTTTGAAGCAATGGATTTTCCAATGGAGCGCTATCGTGAAGAATCATTTGGTAGCGGTGCTGATTCTCTAGCCCAAGCTGATGCAGAGTCTTTGCCGACGATCGGGACTTCTAACGGTAAAGCACCAAGACTCACAAGCAAACTTCCTGCCACATCTACACCCACCCAATCAGCAGCGAATCATTCAACAGGTCCAAGTGTCTGCTTTGTTCACTCCAATCAAACCGTTGAAGCTGACCCTGATGAGAAGCTGTTAGAAGTTGCAGAACGAACCAGAGTAACAATTGAGAGTAGCTGTTACTCAGGAAGATGCGGGAAATGTAAAGTCAAAGTTCAAGGACAAGTAGAATACCGAAACGCTAAACCTGATCCAGCAGCACTATCCCAACAAGACCAGCAAGACGGCTATGCGCTTGCGTGTATTGGTCATCCGGTTGGAGCCGTTGAAGTTGAAGCGTGACATCCTCCCGACGCTCACCCTAACGGGTAGAGCGCGAGCTTCCCTTCCTCGCGGTTGGTTTTTCCTGTTTCATTGGGGTTCCCAAGCAACCTTCCTCCACAGGCAGTATCACCGACTGTCCATCGGTTACAAGTACAAGACCTCGCTGCATCACCACTTGAGCGGCGGCAACATCCCGGTCAGTCGTATATCCACATTCATCGCAATGATGCACCCGTTCACTCAGTTCCTTCTTTCCAGTATTTGCTCCACATTGAGGGCAGGTTTGGCTGGTTCCATTGGGGTCAACCTTAGCAAAGTAGACTCCACGCTTCCAGCACACCCATTTGAGGATTTCCAGGAAACTTCCCCAAGCAGCATCGAGGCAGTGTTTCGCCAACATCCCGCGACTGATCATTTTGAGGTTCAAGTCCTCCGCAAAAATCATCCCAGCAATGTTGCAAAGTTTGTGAGCCGTCAGGAAATGGAATTCACGGCGGACACTGTAGATTCGTTCATGCAGTTTGCGAATCTTGGCTTGAATCTTCCGATAGTTAGCAGAACCTTTTTTCTTGTTTCTCAATTTGCGTTGCAGCCATCGCAGCTTGCTTTGCAAATCCACGAAAAAGCGAGGGCGTTCTACCAGTTCACCAGTCGATACAGCCAAGAACTTTTCCAGCCCCAAATCAATACCAATCGACTCACCGTGAGGCATGACATCAGGAACGGCAATATCGGCTTGCAAAATCAGTTGAGCGTACCATCCCGACGATTTGAAAACAACCCGAACTTGCTTGACCTCAAACCCTTCTGGGATAGGTCTATGCAGGTTGATGGGCATTGCTCCAATTTTGGGCAGCTTGATTTCAAATCCATTGACCGGATTCGATTTGAACTGCGGAAATACAAACGAGCGGTACTGTCCAAACTTTTTAAACGAGGGAAACCAAACCCTCTCTCCTGCGTGAGCTTGAACGACTTATCCAGTCGCTTCAAAGCATCTTGCAAGACTTGAGAATGAACTACTTTCAGTTCTGGGATTTCCTCTTTCGCCTTGGTCAGTGCGTTTTGCTGTTTGTAGTAGTCAGGGTAGGGCGCGTCAGCAGGGATGATGTACTCCTGTCTGATGCTGCAAGCGTTGACCGGACATTTACGCGAATTGATCCAGTCTTTTCGCTCTGCCAATGCGTAGTTATACACGCGACGGCATTGCTCCAACCAGTCAAGCATTTGGGCTTCCTGGTCAAGACCTGGATAAATTCGGTAGCTATAGGTCAAGTTCAACATAGCTATATTCTAACGGATTTACATTTTCTGTTAGAAAGACTCTGCTTGCTATCGCAAGCGCGAGAACCGTTCTGTATCCCGACGCTCATCGAAGCGATAGAGCGCGGGACTTATCCGGTTCCCCAATCCTCCAATCAGTTAACTTTAGACGATCTGAAATGTTCACGCACCTCATCGTACAGGCGGGTTTATGATTGATGTCTCTCATGATGTTGACTGGTTGAGCCAAACTCAATCCGCCCACATTGCACAAATTTTGCATCGATTGGTTGGATCTGGAGCATTCGATCTCGCTCGGTTGATTGATGCGATCGGTGATTGTACGAATCTATCTGAGCTACTGGGTGAGCTAGAGAAGCATTTACCCAGATCAATCCAGCCTGCTTTCTGCGAACAGACTGCTTGGTTACGCACAAAAGCGATCACGGATTTAGCATTCGTTCAAAGGTGTCAGCAAGCATTCATCATTTATCTAGGACCAATTACGCCCTTGCTGATAGAAACTCTACTGAAAGATGATGTCGAACTCAGCCAGTTTGACTTGATCGAGGCACTCATCAGTCATCTATCTTCTCGAATGAACATTGAGACCGTTCGAGCGCAGCTACACGATACGATTCGAGTGCAGTTAAGCCCAATTCCCCACTTCAGGGTTTAATCACCATTTTGCTAAAAATCACATTCCCCGAACATTAATGCAATCCTTTATCTCTTATGCTGCCGTTGGGCGTATGGTTGGGACTTATCACGCAAACTCAAGTGACTTGAGCTACGGAGTCTTGATCACAAACGACAATCTTGAATTTCCAGCGATCTCAAACGGGGCAGCGCTCAAGAAAATCAGGGCAGACATTGAAGCCAATCAAACGCCAACCCTGCAAACGTGGCGAGTTTATCCGCGAACAAGACCTGTTCTACAGTTTGCGCTGATTCGGAACATTCAATTTCAGCCGATTAATGCCTCGGTCATTGATCAGTTCAACATCGTCGGTGAACTGGCACAGACTTCAAAGCGAAGTACCATCATCAGAGTGTATCGATCGTCCCGTGGTCTAAACCTCTTAGCAGAAGACTCAGCCACAATTTCTTTTACCCTGAAGCTAAACGGTGCGATTCCCGATGCTCATCTCGGTGAAATTTGGGCAATTGATGCCGCTCGTAACGGCAATCATCTGGACATTAGAAGTGCAAAATATGTTGCACCTTCTAGAGATTCAAATTTGCACGTTCAACCCCCACTAGAAAACGGACAAATCTTGCAGCCCGTCGTGAACCACAGTCGTTTCTTTCGGGTGCAGGTTGCAGGACGAACCTTTGTCGGAAAACGCAGCGTTCAACTCGAAGGTGGAATGCTTCACATCGATGACCAGCCCATCGTTTCAACAAATTTTGCAGTAGTCACAGGACCGATTCGATCAATTCATGCCGATCGCATTACACCGATGCAAAATGAGTTCATTCTTCAAAGTCAGTAATGTCAGCAATTAAGCAGATTTCTTTTGCCTTACCATGAGAGAACAATTCCATGAGCTATCAATCAGGCAGCAACCAGCGATTAGTTGAAGATTGGTTGCAGCAATACACAAAAGCCTCAACTTTCTACGCTTATCGGTCAGCAGCAGAACGCTTCATTAGATTCTTAGACGCGCTACGAATTGAACAGCTACAGCTAAGAGATGTCGAACAATTCGCAGTTGAATTAGAACTCGACACAGAACTATCACCAAATTCAGTACGGTCCTACAAAGCTGCTATCCGATCTCTTCTCGGATATGCGTTAGGTCAAGCTGATTTACTTGAGCCACTGAGCATTTCTTATCCTTCACGCAATAAGCTTTCAGACATTCAAGTTGACTGTCGCCTCAATGAATTACTGAGCGAGGAACTGAACCCTCAAAACCGTGTCATTCTCCTGCTAACAATTGTTCTAGACTGCTTGATTAGTGAGGTCGTGAACCTGACCTGGGCAGATGTTGACGACAATCAACGCAAACTGACGCTTTATGAATCACCACAGCAGCAAAATCGAGCAGGGCGATCGCGTACAGTTTCGCTCTGTGAAGCAATCTGGCTAGAACTCGTTGCCCTACGACAAGATAGAGAGCCAAGCCAGTCCGTTTTTCACGGAGTTAGGGGGCGGCTTGATTCATATCGAATCAATCGGATCATTCTAACTGCATTAAAGCGGGTTGGAATTGAAGCAGCACCGAACGAAGTTTGCTTCAGTGTTAAGAAAACTCCAAGAAGATATCAAATTATTGCTTCGATCTAGATTCCTTCATAAACAGTAGATCTTCGCTGGCAGCTACTGAAATCCAGCGAAGTCGCAAGTCGGATCATTGCACTGAGCTTGAGGATGTAATTGAACAGGTTTTTGAGCGGTTTGCGTCCGTCGAATTGGAGGAGAAGACCATTTGTGTCCTCGCTGAGACGTAGGGTGAGATAACGCAGCGTGAGCAGTGGACGGAGAAATAGTAATACGCTCAGGAGTTGAGTACTTTGCAATCGTCCTAGTGCTGCTTCTTGATGAGGGTTCCGCTGCAACTGCGTTAGCTTGACTGGCAGCAGCAGAATTAGAGTCGGGATAAGACGCTGCAATAGTTGAATTCGAGTAAACAGAAGGCAGCGGTGCTAGGCTCGCAATTGCTTGTGATCGAACCCTCCGTGCAGTGTGACCGGAGCGCGTTGGGGAACTAAGCTGATCGAGCAAATCGAGCGCGAGGAGTGGTTTTTTCGCTTGCAGTGTTCGAGCGAGTCTCAGTACAGTTAAATCTGCTTGCCATCTTGCTTGAACACTTTGAAGTTGATGCCAAGCGGGAGAATCAATCGGAATTGCTGAGGCGATTCTTATCGCTTTTTCAATGTTGCCTTGATTAAACTGGTCGGTTGCACGATCGAGGATTTCCGCTGCAAGTTGCTGCTTTAATTGCAACAAGTTTAGAACGACGATTGGATTGCCGGATTTTACCGAATGCAAAACATTGATTGCAGATCTAAAGCGAGATTGCCTCTCTAGAACTAGGGCTTGATCAACCTTCTCGCGAATTTCTGAATCAGTAGATGTTGGCTCGATTGGTTGCAACGAAGCGCTATCTTTGCCGGGTAGGTAGGCGTATCGTAGCCCCCCACAGATTGTTATCATTCCAAGTGTGGCATAGCCCACAGATTTTGGAACTCTGAGAGCAGCTTTTCGAGACGGTTTTGTTTGAGAAACAATAGGACTTCCAGAAACTCTGAGTTTTGTGAAAACAGGACCGGAGTTTTCCAAGTTAACGACAAGCATTATTTACATTTCACAAAGACTGTTGACGATCATTGCAGCGCGAAGCGAAGAGTTAAAGCGATCGACCTCAATGCTTCCTTATTAGACTACTTTTTTCTAGAATGGTGTTACTTTCTCATACTAAATTAATACTTTGACTCGAAAGATTATCGTCGTCGTTGCGTCTTGCTTGCCAACGTCTTTAGCGATCGCAGGCATCGCCGCAGTTTCCGCTCAAGCTCAACCCATTCCGGTTCCGATCGTACCGAGACCAATTTCCCCACCTGAGCCGACTCCTGCGCCATCGTTACCGCCTCAAGATCCAGATCTCAACGTTGCGCCTGAAGTCATTCCGACTGTGCCTCAACCAGAAATAGACGTTGTTTTTCAGGTATCTCGCTTCGAGTATCAAGGCAGCACGGTCTTCGATCAAGCGCAACTGGATGCAATCACGGCTCCATATCTGAATAAACCCATTACGTTTCGAGAGTTGCAGCAGATTCGCACAGCCATTAGCGACTTTTATGTTCAGCGAGGATTTGTGACATCCGGTGCTTTTATTCCACCGCAAACGCTAAGAAACGGAGTCGCGACGATTCAAATCATCGAAGGCAAGCTAGAACGGGTTGAAGTTCAAGGCGACGATCGACTCGCAAACTATGTGCGATCGCGACTTGCACGAGCAGCATCTCCGATTGTCAATCGCGAGAAATTACTCGAAGCTTTACGACTCCTGCAAAGTGATCCGCTGGTGAGAACAGTTTCGGCAGACTTAGCGGTAGGAAGTCGTGTAGGCTTGAGCGTCCTCAATGTCAGTATCTCGCCCAACCCATCGACTCGCGCTTCGATCGAGTTGAATAATCGCCGATCGCCAACTGTCGGAAGCTTCGAGCGCCGTCTTGACATCTCGCAGGCAAATCTACTGGGGTTGGGCGACACGCTCGCGATCGCTTATGCCAATACAAACGGCAGCAACGCGATCTCGCTTAACTACACAGTTCCAACTAGCACAAATAATGCGACGCTATCATTCGGGTACAGCGCTCAGTTTGCCCGCATTATCGAGCCTCCATTCGACGCACTTGATATTCGATCTGATTCCAAAGTGTATGAATTATCATACCGTCAGCCGATCTTTAGAAGAGCAACCGATCGGGCGATCTCAGAATTAGCGATTGGTGTAGGATTGGCTCGACTCGAAAGCGAAACCTCAATTTTAGGCATTCGACAGGCATTGACACCGGGAGCCAACGCAAACGGACAAACGCGAATCTCTGAACTGCGGCTGTTTCAAGAATTTCTCCGCAGCAGTGATCAGCAATTTCTGCAATTGCGATCGCAATTTAGTTTCGGCATTGATGCCTTTGGAACTACGCGAAATCCCTCGTCTCCAGATAGTCGGTTCTTCGCGTGGCGCGGACAAGTGAGATATCTACAAAAATTGGGTCCTCGTCCTTATCTTTTATCCAGGTTTGACATTCAGCTTGCCGATCGCCCACTCGTACCATTAGAGCAGTTTCAACCGACAGTCCGAGGCTATCGCCAAGATGCAGCACTGGGGGATAACGGTATCTTTGGCTCGATTGAGTTGCATCTGCCAGTCGCGACCACACCGCAAACTGAGCTTCAACTTGTTCCATTTTTCGATATCGCTCATCTTTGGAACGGCACGATTGATTCAACGACATTGGCATCGCTTGGATTGGGGCTGCAAGTGACATCGGGCAACTTCAGCGCACAAATCGGTTACGGCATTGCGCTCAGCGATCGAGTGCGCGTCGGCAATTCGATTCAAGAGAATGGATTTACCGGAGCAATTCGATTCACAAGTTCGTTTTAAGCTCGACCTTAATTTAATGCTAGAAATAACTAAAGAAGCCTACTCTTAGATGAATTTGCAGCACAAATCATAACTCATGCAAAAAAAGACGCTACAAGTAACACTTCCATTCGATCAGCTTGATTTAATGTCTCAACCTGCCGCTTATTTCGATCAAGGTCAAGGACCAACGATCGTGCTATTGCATGGCTCAAAAGGCGACTCAACTGCATGGTTGCCGTTAATGCAGCAATTACAGTCACAGTTTCGCTGCGTGGCGATCGATCTACTGGGATTTGGAAATTCCGCAAAACCAGAAATTCGCTACGACATTGCCAAAGAAGTTGCGTTTGTTCGGGCGGTAGTCGAAGCATTGAAGATTGATTCATTTATTTTGATCGGGCACTCATTTGGCGGTTGGGTTGCAGCAGCCTACGCGATCGCCTATCCCAATGCAGTGTCGCACCTAGTTCTGAGCGCCGCAGCCGGAATTCGCGACGATCAGTTTTTAGAGCGCAGCCAGTATTTGCTTCCGATTACTTGGGACACGCCGATTATCGATTGGGGCATTCAGTTGATTTCGCCGCTGGCGACAGCTTTCGGACAACAAGCTACGATCTCAGAAATTATGTGGCTCAGGCAACAACTCCGAACTGAACCTGCAATTCGATCTCTGATTCTAGATCGCCTGCGTCCTGAAGATGCGGTAGACACCGTTGAACAGCACATTCATCAGATCTCAATTCCAACATTGGTGCTGGCAGGTGAGAATGACACTACGATTCCCCGATGGCATTCTGAAACTTATGCCCGTGAAATTCCGAATGCTCACTTATTAGTGATTAAAGGCGCAAATCACGCGCTGCCGACGCTCTACACTCAGGAAGTCGCTCAAGCGGTTTTAGATTTTCTGAGTGCATCTTCTGTGACCCTTGATTCTGGAAGCGTGGCATGAAAAGCACTGCGTTTGTTTATCTTTTTGCTTGTACTGGAGTCGTTTGGACAGCGCCTGTTCTAGCTCAATTGGTTCCAGATGCGCGAACGGAAACCGTTGTTACACCCAACTCACTGCGGGGAGTGGAGATCGAGCAAGTTAATGGTGGGAAAACAAGCGGTAGCAATCTGTTCCACAGCTTTGAGTCTTTTAACATTCCAAACGGGCAAGCCGTCTATTTTGCCAATCCACTTGGCATCACCAACATTTTGACGCGCATCACAGGCAAAGCACCCTCGCAAATTGATGGAACGCTTGGCGTGTTAGGCAACGCCAATTTATTTCTGATGAATCCCAATGGGCTTATTTTTGGTGCGAATGCTCGACTCGATCTACGAGGCTCATTTGTGGGCACAACTGCCGATGCCATTGGCTTCGGGGATGGATTGCAATACAGCGCGTCACAGCCAAGTTCAAACGAGTTGCTATCGATCAGTGCTCCGGTCGGCTTGAATTTTAACGGCAGTGGGGCTGGGATTGCGGTGCAAAACGTTGGGCATCGCTTTGTTCAACCGAAAACGCAAGGGCTACCAAACGTTGATCTTGCCCCGGCTGTGACTGGGTTAACGGTCAATCCAAATCGAACGTTAGCGCTGATTGGTGGAGATGTGAATTTAACAGGTGGAATCCTCACCGCACCATCAGGACGCATCGAGCTTGCGGGTGTGCAATCAGGCAAAGTTAAGATCGCGTCCGATTCGCTCGGATTGGCGTTTGATTACAATGGCGTGAATACAAGTCGCGATATCCAACTGTCACGATTGGCACTAGCGAATACCAGTGGATCTGGAAATAGTGCGATTAATCTCACAGGTCGTAACATAACGCTCACCGATAAGGCATTGGTTCTCAATACTCATGCAGGACTTGCACCCGCTGGGGAGATTCGAGTTACCGGGAATACTTTGACAGTCATAGGCGATACAGCTAACACCCCCCAACTACCACTAACTAGCCCCGCTTTTACCAGCGGCGGCATTGTATCTCAAGTAACTTCTAGCGAAGGTGCAGATGTGCGAATCGCTGTGAATCAACTCAACTTGCAGGATGCGGCTGGAATTACTTCGCTCAACGTTGGGACTGGACAGGGCGGGGATATCACGATCGATGCTGCACAGTCGATTCGTATGACAGATACCAGAACGATCAATACTTCTTCGCCATCCAGCAACGTCATTTTTGCTGGAACGCTAGGTCCTGGCAGTGCCGGAGATATTGCGGTTAGAACTCGCTCATTAGAGATTAATGACGGTGGATTAATTTCATCCACCGCTTTCAATGGAGCGGGCGGAAATGTTCGGATCGATGCGGACTCGATTCGATTAATCGGTTTTGCTCCGGTTAGCACGTTGAGAAGTGGCATTTCCTCACTCACCGTTGGAACTGGCAACGCTGGAGATTTAACGATTAATACCCAGAATCTCAGCGTCCTCAATGGAGGCGGGATTGATGTTTCTAGTGTAAGCGCTGGGAATGCAGGCAATCTGACAATTAACGCTACTGGTTCAATTGTGGTTTCGGGAACAACCCCGATCACTGGAAAGCCGAGCTTTATTCTGGCAGTTTCTGATCCACCAACCGCGATCGCGGCTCAAACGCTCCCGCCTGCGTCGGGAGTCGGTGACTCTGGTGCGATTGCAATTAACGCCAATCGATTGATTGTTCAAAATGGCGCTTTAGTTTCGGTTCGGAATACACGAGTCGGGAATGCAGGGTCACTCCGAGTTCGAGCCGATCAAGTCGTAGTCGATCGAGCAACGGTTTCAGCAGCGACCACAAACGGCAACGGTGGCAATTTAGACATTGAGGCGGGAAGGGCGCTGATTTTGCGGCGCAATGCGTTTCTGAGTGCCACTTCAAGCCAGTTTGGGACGGGTGGAAATATTACAATTCGGTCTCCGATCGTCGTTGCAATCGAAAACAGTTCGATTAGTGCTAACGCAAATCGTGGATTTGGCGGTCGCATCAACATTTCAGCGATCGGCTTACTTCGCTCTCAAGACAGCACAATTTCTGCAAGTTCCAATCAAGGAGAGCCGTTTAACGGCACGATCAATATCAACCAGGTTCAATCGAATCCGGTTGAAACGACTCCAGAAGTTAGTCCTCCCACCGCTGATCTGCGAGTCGCTGTTGCCTGTGCTGGACAAAGTGGTACTCCGGCTTCATTCGTGATTTCTGGTAGAGGCGGAACAGCAGCCCCGACCAATCTAAGTGGGCAACGAGGGTGGATTGATCCTACTTCGCGAAATAGTTCTATCGAGTCACCCCGCTCCGAGGAAATTGCTGAAGCCCAAGGCGCGGTCGTGCTTCCGAGCGGAGAGATTGCGTTCGTTGTTGATCCAGCAAATCCATCTGCAACTCGCGCAGACCTGTCGCCGTGTCAAAAATCATGAAGAAATTCGTTCGACTCGCACTCATTTTCGCGCTGGGATTATCTCTAGCATTCAGCGCGGGTATCGCTCGATCGCAGTCGATCAATCCTGCTGATCTCAATCAGCAGGGCTTCGAGCAGCTTGATCAAGGAAATCCCGCACGGGCGCTGAAGCTGTGGCAAGATGCCGAATCTGGCTATCGCACTGCTGAGAACCGCGACGGCATTTTAGGAAGCCGAGCGAATCAAAGTCTCGCATTACAGGCGTTGGGACTGTTTCCACGCGCTTGCCACTCGCTGGTTGACGCGCTGAGTTCAACACGCACAGGCGTGTCTGCATTGCCTGAAGATCTGTGTCAAGTTCGGCGCTCAGTTCTTGATATTTCTCAGTTAGAAGATCGCGTCGCGGCATTGCCTCGAACCGATGCGACGATCGCAGCGCTCATTAGTTTAGGGGATGTGTTGCGGGCATTAGGACGAACCGACGCGGCTCGTGTTGTACTAACTCAAACGCTAGAACGAGTTCGGCAATCCCAGGAAGACACCTCTGCTACTTTACTGAGCCTTGCTAACGTTGATCGAGCCATTTACAAACAGAAGCGCGATCGTGCCCTTCGTACCAGTCAGCCTGAAGATCGGCTGCAACTATCGAGTGATTCGGAGAAAACGGCACTGCAAGCTCTAGAGTCGTATCACCAAGTTGAGCAAACTGCGCCAAACACTCGAATTCGTTTATTCGCTCAATTGAATCGATTGGAATTTCTAGTTGAGCTAAAGGCAAAGCAACTCCGTTCTACGCCGATTAACTCAATCATTGCAACAGAAGTCCCCAAGTTGATTCAGCAGATTAACCCCGATTCGATCGCATCGCTGCCCCCGATTCAATCTGTTTATGCTCGATTGAATTTTGCTGAAAGCCTGCGGAGAATGGGACAAGCTGAGAGCGCAATTAACCAAACCGATCAAGCCTTGAGAGTTGCGAGATCGCTGCAAAATCTCCGGGCACAATCGGCTACATTTGGAATGTTGGCAAATTTAAGTCGTGATCAAGGACAAACTGAACGAGCGATCACACAATTTAAGCGAGCCGCCGCCCTCGCACAATCAGTTCGAGCAGCGGAACTCGAATACCGCTGGTATAGGGCGCTTGGTCAACTGTACGTCGATGCCGATGGCACAAGCTTGCCTGCTCGCGGATTTGTCGATCGTGCTGAACAAGCTTATGCCACAGCGGTTGCCGCATTAAATCAAGTTCAAACTGATAGCTGGAGCGCAGGATCATCACTACAATTTGCGATTCAAGACGAAGTAGAGCCAATTTACCGAGAGTATTTAAAGATTGTCCTGAAGAATCCACAGTCAAAGAATTTATGGCAAGCGATCCGGGTCAATCAACGCTTACAGCAAGTTGAGCTTGAGAATTTTCTGCGGTGTGGACGACTTGATTTTGTTAGTTTTGGCGAAATGACATCGCAACAAGTCACGATCTTTCACATTCTCGATTTAGGAGAGCAGGTCGGGATTATTGTGCAAGACAAGAGCAACCAACTGCATTATTACACTGCCCCCGTTGAAGGCGTGAAAGACCAGGCGCAAAATCTTGTCGATAATCTTCAAAACAACTTTGTCGAAGTGGATGAATCAGTTTTTCTTCCATCCGCTCAATTGCTTTACCAGAGTCTTATTGCTCCAGCTAAGAAAAACGGGTACTTGCCAAGCGAGGGAACGATCGCTTTTTCGGTTGATCCACTGCTGCAAACGATTCCAATGAATTTGCTGCACGACGGACAGAACTACCTCGTTCAGCATTACAGCATTGCCACACTAGAAGTTGGGCTACGGCAACCAAAGAAGCTACCAGCAGGCAGACTTACCGCTCTAATTGCAGGATTAAGCGAAATGTCACCGAGCTTTAAAGATCCAAAAGTTCCAAGAGACCTCAAACCCCTACCTGCGGTGGATGTCGAAGTTGCAAATCTCCAAAACGCGACAGATGCTACCGTCTTACTCAACGACCGCTTTACAGTTCGCAACTTTCAGCAAAAGCTTCAGCTAAATAACTTTCCCATTGTTCACTTAACAACGCACGGACAGTTTAGCTCAAATCCCAGCGAAACTTTCTTACTGGCATGGGATCAGCCGATTAATATTGATCAAATTTATCAAGTCGTGCGACGACGCACTGATCAAGATCAACCGATCGAACTGTTAGTTTTAAGTGCTTGTCAAACAGCGATCGGAGATCGCCGATCTCCGATCGGGATTGCTGGAATTACGGCTCAAGCTGGATCTCGTGCGACGGTTGCTTCATTATGGCAAGTGGATGCGAATTCAACTGCCACGTTGATGACCGAATTTTACGAAGCGTTAGGGAAAGGAAAAACTAAAGCCGAAGCACTGAGATCGGCGCAAATTGCATTGCTACAGAATCCAAGAACAGCACACCCATATTACTGGAGCGCCTTTATTCTCGTCGGAAGCTGGCTTTGACTCAGAGGTGCTGATTTTCAGGAGGAAGCTGTTTTAGTGCTGCAAGCCCAGAGCGAGCAGCCGCCACTTCGGTCGCCTGTCCTTTGCGTTCGGCAAACTTGATCGCTTTTTCATAGGCGGATCTTGCCAGTCGTGGCGATCGAGCAAAGAGATGAACATCGCCGAGAACGCGGTAGACGATGGGATTTTGGCTTCCTGAACGTACCCGCAGATTGAGCGCTTGTATCGCTTCGTTCAACAGTCCCTGCGATAAATACAAATTAGTCAGATCGAGCGCAACTCCCTCATCGATGTTATCTAAGTTAAATCGCTGAACTCGGTCTGCTTGCTCAGAGACTGCCTGGATTGCCGCTTCGCTGAGTTGATTCATTACAGTTTGTCGCGCTGAGATCAATCTTCCTTGATTCGTATAAGCAGCGATCGTAATTCGATAAGCGTTGCCAAATTCCCACTGCATCCCGGAGGGAAGTTGTACCGAGGATTGAGATACAGTTTGCTGCCACTGTACGTTCTTTCCCTCAATTTGAACGAGGTAGCGATTTACGTTCCCGATTGGAACCCAACTGAGAGATTCAGGGGTTGCCATCACCGCTCGTCCATACGGTTGAATGAGCCGGAGAGCCATCTGTGTGGATTCGCTTCCTTTCGGAATATCACACAATAATCCGTTGTTGGTTGGACAGAAGCGCACTGAGCGAATCTGTTTGACAGAGCCGCACCCTGGAACGCTGCTGACAACCAAGCTGTTAGAAAAAATTCTCTTTTGTCCACTGTAGAAGCAGAAAACCTCAACCTTCGGAACCGTAGAAGATTGCCTAAGCAAAAGCCGCTCACTATTACAAATCAGCTTGCCTTTCGGCGCACCTGAATTATTCGTTCCATAAACTCGTCCAACCGGATCAGAACAGGCTGTATTTGCCAGAGCAGGTGAATCAGATCCGACTCCAATACAACTTAGAAACAAAAGCGATACGCTGTAACGAACAGCAGCGAAGAGAACAGACTTCATGCAGCAATTGATTAAGTGCTATAGGTGCTAATCAAAACAAACCATGTTAATGAAACTTAGCAGATGCTCCCAGTTTGTACACAGTTTAGAACTTTTGCAACGGATCAACCTGGCTTAAATGCTGAAGCCGCCAATCCGCGATCTCTGGAAATCGATCAGTATCCGCAGAACCTGAAACGCACTCGCGCCAATTTTGCTGCGATGTCGATGAATTGCCTTGTTGTTCTTGAACTTGTGCCAGCAGACAGTAAATCGCGGTTTGCGTTTGACGCTGTGATTTGTCGCTGCGTGATTCAACTAGACTTTGAGCTTCAGTCAAAACGGTCAGAGCCGCACTGAGTTTAGACTGTTTGAGTAAAGCCCAGCCTAAATTCTTTTTAAGCGAAGATACAGAAATCGGGTCGCTCGTTTGTGACAGTGCTTGGGTTGCAATTCGTTCCGCTTCTTTATATTCTCCCCGCAGGTTTCTGAGTCGTGCAAGATTATTTTTGGCATCAAATGTGTGTGTGGGATCAGTTTGAATCGCAAGTTGATATTGAGCGATCGCAGCATCGCGATCGCTTTGATCTTCATAAGCACTGCCCAAATTGAAATGAATCTGTCCTGCTTGAGCCTGACTGGATGCCGTTTTCGGCAGAACTTGTAACGCTTGTTGGTAATACTTGATCGCACAGTCGAGATTATTATTCTTTTGGCATAGAAGTGCCAAGTTGTTCATCGCCGTCACCTGGTAGGGATCGAGGTCGATCGCCTTGAGGTAGCTTTGCCGAGCCGCGTCAGATTCTCCGTCCAGTTGAAGCGCAGCGCCAGCATCAACGGCGCGACGGGCTTGCTCGACACGCTGAGAAGCGGTCCAACTTTGGACGACTAAAGCCGTACCGAACAGAAAGCCAAGCGTTGCGATCGCGGCTGTCGTCTTGAACTGAAGCGATCGGACGAATCGATAACGCCGGACGAGGCGCGGCAGTTGATCAAGTCGCTGCAAAATTGAAGGGACATCTGCGGGACGATCTCGCCAGTTGGGAGCCTGGAGTTGGTCGATCAAATTGGCAAGCGGTGGAGCAATTTGGGGAGCTTGCGATCTCCACAGCAGTTTTCCAGTTTCAGTCATCGTCAACCGAGTTGGATGAATTCCCGTGGTGGCATGAACTAGAGTACGGGCGATCGCAAACAGATCCGACTGCGGCATCGCGCCACCGTGCAGTTGCTCAGACGGCATATAGCCTGCTGATCCAACGGCTGTCAAACTGTAGGTATTTCCCGGCATCGGCGCGTCGGTTTCGGCAAGCCGCAGCTTGACAAAATACGTTTCACTGAGGCGACGACAAGCTTCAAAATCAATCAGCGCCAAGTTTCCGTCCGGTCGCAAGATTAAATTTGCGGGCTTGATATCTCGATGCAGATAATAGCGATCATGAACTTCCGCCACGATTTGAATCAGTTGCCGCAGCCAGTCGATCGCCGTTGATTGCGAACAGCGATTGCCTTGGTCGATCCACTCGCGCAGCGTTTGTCCTTCGATTCGCTCCATCACAAGGCAATGCACAGGCTGTCCTGAAGTCGGAATCGAGAAAAAGCCGTCTAAATCTGGGCGCGGAATGCGTCCGGGTAAATTCAGCAACAGTAGCGCATTGTACTCTTGTCGAAGTCGAGCAAGGCGAATGCGCGTCGGCTCTTGTAAAACCTTGAGCATTTTGTCGCACTGGTCGGATTCGTCCCACACTTCAAACACGGCTGTTGCCGCCAGCGGGTGCGTTGGCAGTCGTCGGGTCGCACGATAGCGTTCCATCAGAAGTAGCGGCGTTTCACACCAGCGGCAGGTTTGATTACTACCGGGGTCGTCAGGGTGCGGACATTCAGGATTAATGCACCACATCTCATTGTTTGCAGACTAAATGTAAAAATGAGAACTCTGAAAATTGATAGTTCTCAGTCGAGATCGCTTATGCACCAACTGGAAAAGAAACCGGACTGACTGCTTCGACGTTGAGCGTGTTCATCGCGTACTTTTTCACGATCGAATTCAGTTTATACGAAGTTGAATGGTTTTTCTCTCCGTCGATGTCTATGATTGACCGCTTTGCCAAGAAATCCAATACCTGAATCAAAGTCGAAGAGGAAAATCCAGGTAAAGTCGGACTTTTCAGCAAATCAGCAAACGTCATTGCGGACTCAGACTGAGCGAGAGCGAGAACCACGAGCTTCTCGTTGGTTCGCAGGGTGCGAAACTGTCGCCCGATGAAAAACTCTAACTCATCATTAAAGAAGGTCGAGACGTTTTCAACAACGGCTTCGACTTGCCCGTTAAACAAGGTCGCGATGCCATTTGCAACCAGCTTTAGCACAAGCGGATTGCCGCCGTGTCGATCGATTAAATTCTGCCAGTAAGCTTCGTCTTGAAGTCCGTGGTCTCGCAAAATCTGCTTCGAGGATTGGTCGTCTAGATTTTTGAGAAACAGATTTTTTGCCATGAGATTGCGATGCTGCCAAACTTCAACAAATTCGATCGGAACTTCTGAAGTTAATAAAATGCAGCTATGGTGCGAAGCAGACACGATTTGGCGCAAAAAGGTGTCATACTCCGGCACGTCTCGCACGACTTCTGCTGAGTCAAGAATGATCAAGCAGCGTTCTGCCGCAAGTCGTTCAATCAAGAGTGTCATTGCATCACGCGGCTTCGAGGGCGGCTGCGGCTGTAGGTGAGCGAGGAGCGACTCAATGAGAGACTCGAATCGAGTGGTCGAATGTAGCGTTTTCCAGATCACTCGATCCCACCGAGTCGTGCTGCTCGATTGCACTAATTTTGCCGCTAGAGCCGTTTTACCGATGCCGGGGGGTCCAATTAGTGCGACCAAGTGATTTTGATCGATCAAAGTATTCAATTTGCCTAACTCTACAACTCGCCCATAAAATTGGGTCGTCGTCGGCAGTTGGTCGCCCACAACCGGAAGCGGCTGCAATACTTGCTCAAACACATACCGAAACGTTCGTTTCGTGACGGGCTGCCCTAACTTTGCCGAGAGCGAGTCCCACAAACCCTTCCCCAGATGCTTGATATGGGCAAGGCTATAGTCGGTAGAAGCTTTAATTTCTTCGTAATCAAATCCATCCCATGCCCCTTCCAAAATCCGTCGCTCAACAGCATTAATTTGCTCAGGCGCGATAAGTTGCTCGATGAATTTAATGGCATCTTCTTTGTTCACGTTTAGCTGCCCTGCCCTACACAGATTAATCTCAATTCTAGTCGTTCGCTTGCAATCGTCATTCTAATCTCAAGATCTAAATTCGATCATCTAAAGAAAATATTTGGTGTTAAAAGTAGTATAGGGTTTATTGATCGATTGTGATCCAAGGCTAAACTTATCTTATTTGTTGCTGGTTTAGCGAACAGACCCGACTGCTGAATCGCTTTCGAGCAAGTAGAATCATAACCATTGACGAAAGGAGGTAGACATGACTTGAACTTTAAAACCTTAAAACCCCAACTGCGGGAAACAGCGGGGGTCGTCAAGGTTTGTATTTGTAAGGGACGCTAACTTCAAAACTTTAACCAGGTTCGTTAGGTTCCTTAAAGTCAACTACCAACGCTGGTCGGTGGCTCAGTTTGCGATGCGCTCTTGGGAAAAGCGAAAAGCAAATTTTGTCACTCGCAGGCGTTGACAGGGTAGCTATGTCAATTTGCTACCTACTACAGCTATGTCAATTCTAGGGGAAGTTGACCCAAAATGGCAACTTTTTTATCCCCTGTTTTTGCATGGCTGAAATTTCCCTTATCGCTTCAATCTTTTTGGGATACTGTCATGTCAAATCTAGAGAACACACAAACTTGTCAGAACTGCGGTCAGGCGATCGCGATTATTGGACTTGATTCTTCACAATGCCCGCAGTGTCAATGGGTAAAGCGGTCGGATCAGACAATAGCCAAGTCAGCACAGTCTACTCGGCGCAGAGTTCCTTCAAGCCAACAGGAAGGGACTCAGCTAGACCTCTTCAGAGGCTTGTCGTGATATGCAATTTACCGCCACTGTGCAAGAATGGCTTGCGTCTGGAGTCGATCCAGAAATTATTGCCCTCAACGTCGAGGAAGTAAGTGGGCGATCTGCGATCGAACTGCTTCTGAGCAATCAGATTGCTCGCCTCCAAAAAGTAACGAGCTACGTCACGGTTGAAGCTGCCCGACTACTGCGCCGTCATCAGAATCTTGAAGACGGAAATGGAGGATGGTGGACCAGTGGAGTTGATCCATTCAACGACTGGAATCGAATGGAGTGGGGGCAATTGAAGCCCTGGATTCCCCGACCTGACCCCGATAAACCCGGTAAATCGATCAAATACGAATCGGTAGTTGGTGATCCAACTCGTGTGATTTTGCTTGATGTTCCATCATCGATTGCCGATCGCATTTATGTCCAAGCAGGGGTTGATCCGATCGAGTCGGATCGATCGATCGGATTTTGGCACTGCGTGAAGCGATACAAAATCGGCATCGTCATTGTCGAAGGAGCCAAAAAAGCGGGAGCCGTTCTGACGGCTGGCTACCCCGCGATCGCGCTTCCAGGAATTTGGAACGGGCGACGAGTTGAGCGTGACAGCAGCGGAGAAATTACCCGCGAGTTTCTGATTCCGGACCTCGAATTTTTTGCAGACGGTCGGCAAGTGATCTTTTGCTTCGACCAAGACCGCAAGCCGAAAACTCGTCGGGCAGTGGCGAGCGCAATTCGGGCAACGAGCCGATTATTTGTGGCATTGCAGTGCCCCTGTTCGATCGCGCATTGGGAACCAGACTGGGGTAAAGGCATCGATGATGTCGCCGTGGCACGTGGATTTGAGGTGGTGTCGTCTATTCTTAATCACGCGAAGCCACTGAATCTAGATGAGATTGAATCTGCTGATCCGGCTTGGGAAGTGTGGCGCAATGCCCGTCGATTCACGCCAGATGTGACGATGTACCAGGAACATTTTCAAGCTCCACTCCCTGATACCAAAACGCTGATCGGCATCAGGTCGGGACTCGGAACCGGAAAAACCTACTGGTTGGTTCACACGCTGATCGAAGCCTTGAAAGATAGTGGATTTGTATCAGTGGGCTATCGAAACAGTTTGCTCATCCAGTTTTGTAGCGAACCTGGACTGAATCGCGACTGGTATCACTTGCAGCAGGATTTGAAGGGAAGCAGTGATCGCATTCTCATCAGCGATCCCGTCTCGAAAATTGCCTGCTGTATTGACAGCCTCATTCACTTCAATCCAAAGAACTTCGACGGCAAGACGATTATTCTCGATGAGGTTGAGTCGATCGTTAAGCAACTGCTGCAAGCAAAAACGGCGGTTAGCTTTCACCGAGATCGGATTAAATCTTTGTTTGTTGAGATGCTGAACCGAGCGGATCGCATTATTTGTTTGGACGGGCATCTTACCGATGGCACGATCGAGTATTTGAGATCGCTGCTCACGGAGCCGCGCCAAATTATCAAATACCTCAATACCTACAGCGGAAATCGGGGGCGGGTGTATCTCCTTGAAGGCACTCAAACAGATCGGGGACTGCGGGAAAATGACTATGCTCCGGTCATCGAAGCGATTTTGAATAATCCTGACAATATTGCGATCGCATCAGATTCTCAGGAGCAATTGGAATCACTCGATCGTCAACTAACGGAAGCTGGGCGTAAAACATTACGGTTTGATTCAACCACAGCGCGGGAGCCGTGGGTGAGCGAATTTTTGCAGGACCGTGCTGGCTATTTGCAAAAACACGAAATCGATGCACTGTTATATTCGCCTTCTGCCGAAGCTGGGTTAAATGTAGACATTAAGGGATACTTCACCGACCTCTATTTTCTATTCTTCGGGGTCATTACAACCGATGCCCAACTGCAAATGATGGGTCGAGTTCGCGATCCGAGCGCGGATTTGCACGTCTGGTGTACCTCCCGTGGGCTTGCGTCCGAGTCGATCTCGCGCAATCCGATTCCTGAAAAGCTGATTGCAGAGATGCAGCAGTACGTTCAGGACTGCGCGATCGCGTCGTTAACCGGGATTCCGCACGAAGAGATTGTTCAGCAACTCGCTAAGCAACTGATCGAATTTTCCGCAGACGCGCATTTTAACCGAGAGGCAACGCTAATCGCGCTCGAAAATCATGAACGAGCAAATTTGAGAGATTGCCTCAGAACTGCGATCAAAGAAGCGGGATATCGATTGACTTGTGCGACGGCAACCGAGCCAGAAAAGGTAAACAGGGCAACTCAGGCAGAGCTTAAGCGCACAATTCGCGCTGAGCGATCTGAAGCAATTTTTAGCGCTTCAGATATTACGAGTGCTGAGGCAAACGAGAAGGTGCGACGATTTGATGTATCGATCGAGGATCGTAATGCGATTGCACGACGGCGACTCCTCGAACGATTGCCCGGAATCGAAACCGCAACGTATTCGGTTCCGGTTGTACTTCCAGAGAATGCGGCTCAGGATGCTACTCAGACAATCCCTCAAACCGAGGAGAAACTCGTCTTTACACCAAGTTTTGTGCAACGTATTCGCTTCGACGATCGCGCCATGATCGGCAAAGTCGAACTGCACTGGCTTCTTATGCACCCGGAATCGGCGAAAACGCTTCAACAAATGCGCTGGCATAAGAAGCTGACGCTTTTTACCGATACGACTGCACCGGATAGCACTCGTAAGGTATCGCTACTCGATTATCAAAGCCGCTGGCTCAAAATCTCGAAGCTGCTCGAAATGGGGATTGAATACTTTTTAGTGCCAGGAAACACCTGGCACAGCGATTCAGAAGAAGCGATCGCGTTTTGGGAAGCCGGAAAAGCAGCAGAAAACGTGCGAGCCGTGAGAATCCAAGTCGGGGATAGCTCCCCATGTGATTACATTGGCAAAGTGTTGCGAGCATTAGGCTTAAAAACGAGCGGCTGTTGGGATTCGACTCAGAAAACCCGGATTTATCAAATTGATCCGGATTGTCTTGATGATCCGATTCGGACGGCTGTGTTTGAAGCGGTCGGACGACGATTTAGCGAGATCTTGTCTCCGGAGAAGATTGAGAGCACATCTCCGAGTGCCGGGGGCATCAATTGGCAGCAGATTGCAGCAGAACAAGTTGTGGGAGAAGGATCACCTTATCCGATTTTGATTACAAATTCTGCGGTAGGTGATCCGATGGATCAAGACTCGATCGAGGATCTCGCTAACTTATTAGAGCGATGCGATGAAGAAACGGTTATGGGGATGTATCAATTCCCTAATCTCCCCCAGGCGCTCTGGAAAGCAGCGGAGCAGCGCCTGAATGTGAATCGTCGGCAGCAAATTTGGAATTGGATACGGCGGTTGTTTGAAAATCAGTCAGGTGCAGGTCTTTCCGCTCCAGCTTAGTTGAGCATAAACTTTGCTCGAAATTAGAGGTCTAGCAGTAGAATTCATACGGCTAAAATCTCGATCGCTTTCAACAATTGCTGCTGCATCTGCTACTCTTACAATCAAGAGATTTCTCTGAATTGGGATAGTGCAGCCTCAAATCCCAGCAGTCCAGTTAGTTTCAAGGATTGCCGAGAATACAAAGTTTATGTTCAAACAAGCATCTGATTACCATGATTATTACTGTTGCAAGCTTTAAGGGTGGTGTTGGTAAGACAACGACTGCCATTCATATCGCTGCCTATCTTGCGTCACGACGCGGAAGTGGCATAGTTATACTCGCAGATGGCGACAACAATCGATCGGCGCTATCTTGGTCGATCCGGGGCGGAAATCGCATTCCGTTTACTGTGTGCGACGGAGACGATCAACCGGGTGACTTTAATCATTTAGTCATCGACACACCAGCCCGAACAGAGCCAGATGAGTTGATCCCGCTGGCTGAGTCTTCGGATCTCTTGATTGTGCCAACGACAATTTCTCTATTTGCGTTAGAGCCTGCGATCGCAACCCTCGATACACTGTCCACGCTTTCCGATGATCGCTATCGGATTTTGCTGACGATGTTGCCTCGCGGATATAAGCGCGAAAAGATCGCCCGTGAAGCCCTGCAAGAAAAAGGGTTGGCGGTATTTAAGTCAGGGATCAAACAGCGTCCACACGATGCGTTTGGAGAATCAGAACTCGAAGGAGTTCCCGTAAATCAACTTCGTAGCGAAGCAGCGGCAGCAGCCTGGAGTGACTACAAAAACCTGGGACAAGAAATTATGAAAGGACGTAAATAACATGACTAAATCCAGATTAATGGGAGCGCTCAGTGCGGCTCGATCGGCAAATCCCCCGCTAACGTCATCGGTTGTTCCTCCAAAACCAAGTACGCTTCACCTCGACAAGATTCTCGACCGAGCGAATGACACTCGCCCGATCAATGAAGCTCACGTACAGGAAATGGCAGCCTCCATTGAAGCAGTCGGTTTAATCCAACCGATTGCCGTCGATAAAAATGGACGCTTGCTCGTGGGTGGGCATCGACGGGCTGCACTGCGTTGGCTGCGCGAACAAAAGCCGGAGGTGTTCGATCGTGAGTGCCCGAACGAAGAAGTTTTAGTGCGTCGGTACGATTTCGACGCGCTTGAAGATCCAGACCGCGCCCTTGCGATTGAAGCAAGTGAAAATGAGCATCGTCGCGACTATACGCCGAGTGAAGTTCGATCACTTGCCGATCGATTACGGACGGCTGGCTATCATGATGGCAACGGTCGTCCCAAGAAAGGTGAAAAGAATTTGACGCGAGAGCTTGAGCTTATCGTTAAGAAATCAAGAGCGCAAATTAAGCGCTACCTTGCTGAGTCAGAGGAATTGGCGACCGAAGGAACATCAGAACCGATCGAGAAAACCATCTCAGATGAGACGGTTTTAAAGCGGATCGCAAAGCAGGTTTTAGTTCTCGAAGAGCGCCATCCAAATTGTTCAGAGATTTCAGCGTTACGCACGGCACTAGATGAGGCGATCGCTAAACTTGCTGAAGCCTAAACTGCCTGTCGCTATCATTTCAAACTCATCACTAGAGAAACCGTCTCACATGAGATGGTTTTTAGGCTCCTCATCCAGCAAGCCGTAGTGGTAAACGTTCGCCGCTCAATCCCCTAAGTTTCTGAAAAGTCCGTCATTGTGGCTCCTCGATCGTTTGCTCAGTTAATTCCCGATGCGCTTCTTGACGATCAATTAGGTCAGTCAGCAATTTAAGCTGCTGTTCGAGTTCGAGGATTGCTTCTCGTCGAGCGATCGCCCGTTGCCAGTATCGATGCTGTTCGCTTCCTGCTCGTCCTAACGATTTGATCTTCTGCTTATCGGTCGAACGCCTTTGAGTCATCAATCGGACATATTCATAAGTTACGCCTGTTTCGGACGTTACGGTGTTCGGAGAAAGAAAGTAGTAGGCTTCGGCAATCGGTCCGCTGGCTCGAATTTCAGCGATGCGATCGAGTAGGCGAGTTTTTTCGGCTTGTAGAAATGTGTTAGACATTTATTTTGTCAGATTCATATTTTTATCTTACAAAACGAGAGCACAAGAAATCGGCATTCCCACTAATCTCAACCCACTTCTTAGTCGCTGATCATCCGGTTTCACATCAGGATTTGACGAGTGAAACTCGATTGAGAATCGTTTGCCGCCCATATTCGTCTGTCTCTGAATGTTCTTTAACAGTTGCCTTCACTCGAATAACGCCTTCGTTCAATTGCCCTGCGCGTCCTGAGTTCCACCAGACAAAGCGGTTAGGCGTTCCGTTCAGTACTCCGCTAATCATCTCAGTCGTTCCATAGCCGTCTTTGCTCGTTTGAATTCGCGTCACCAATAATTCAAACTGCTCACGCTGTTGAGGCATTCCAAAGAAAGCGGATTGCCCTGCGATCGCCCGTTCTGCCTCGATCCCGATCTGCTTGTATTCGCGAGCAATCACTCCGATTGCGACCGCCATTTGTTCAGGCAATGGCGTGACATAGCCGTTGCGAACGAACAGATACTTTCGGTAATCCCATTCATCGGCTTGCTCTAATCGATTCTCGATCGATTCGGCTGTCGTTTCCCAGCGATCGAGAATTTGTTTGGAGATCGCCTTTTCGTCATCGGTTGGAATCACCTGCTCTTGTTTCTGAATGCCGCGAAGAAACATCAGTTGAGAATTCACTTCGCGCCAAGTGGGAGTAGTCAATTCACTTTCTCGCGCTTCCTGAGCAGACACAAATCCGATTCGACGCACGAAAGCAACAGTCAAAGCAGCAACTTGCTCTAATTCCACCGCGTAATAGTCAGCAGATGGCAAATCATCGTCTAGTCCCTCTGGTTGACGCATCCAATTGAGAATGTACATCGACTCGATCGCACCTGCGGGATCAAGCCCAAAATAATCTTTCACGCAAGTTGAGCCAAGAATCAGCTTCTGACCCGATTCGTTGACCAGAACATAATATTTCTTGCGGTTGCGCTCCTGACGACAGTGCCCACAGGACAACTCACTCGTTCGCAGATGTTTGAGTTGATCGCTGAGACTTCCTGAAATTAGATTTCCTGCCTCGGTTTTCTCAACCATCGCAACGAAGTTCCAACCGCCCGGAGCCACGATCGGCTCGAACTTTAAGGTTAGCTTGATGAACTCAATTTTCACGGTCTCGAACCGATCAATGGCAATGCGATCGAAAAAAGTGTCGCCCCACTCTGCTTGAGGCGATACAAATCCGTACTTCTTCGCTTTTTTGGCGAATTCGTTCAGCTTTGATTCAACCGTCGCCTGTTTGTGAAGGGGAACCGCGATCGTTGTTGTGTGTAGCATGACGAGTTTTTGTAAGATTCATATTTTTATCTTACAAAAAGCTGCAAACAGAAGTCAATACTGAACGGTCGCGCACTACAGAACACAGCGCTAGGGCGGTTTACGCAAAATCTATCTAATTTAGTATTTCAAATGATTAAGACCAGCCAGTAGATTAGTATCGATCGAGACTATCAGAATTTACCTATGTCGGACGTTGAGCAGGTCTGTGATGCAATGCTTGCATACATTCAAAACTCGCTAGAAGCTTCTCATCCACTTTTTTCAGGATTGCCAATTTGCCCATTTGTGAGATCTGCACGATTGCACAACAAATTAGAGTTTTGGGTTTACCCGTTCCAGCCTGAAAACGGGATAGACGTAGTACTCTACCAGAAAATAGAAAAATTCTTTACCTTTGATCACCAAAAAGATGTCCTACTTGTGCTTCACCCAGATCCTTCTGCGATCGACTTCGCAACGTTCAATCAGTTCATTGAAAGTCTGAATGAACAACTTTGCGGTTTAGGGTTAATTGCCTTTGGCGGACACCCCGACGATCCGTTTGAAGTGAATGGAGTCCGAACTCGGCATGATCCTTTTATCAATTTCACGGTACAGCAGATTCAGAAATTATCGGATGCTCGCCGCAATTTGCTTCACAACAGCGACTACTACAATGCTTGGAATGCTGAGGCGCTAGATGCAATAGGAATTCAACTGCGGCAAACGTCTTTGTCCTAGACAGCTTAATCGCTGTCTTCCTCAATGCTGAGTCGATGCGGGGTTGCGACTGCTCCATCTTGCTCTAGATAAAGTGCAACAAACGTATCTGCCGCTGCTGGATTAATTGCTCTCAAAGCTTTAATTACGTTGGTTACAGCTTCAGCAAGGGGATCGCTAATCTCGTTTACCCACTGGTGAACCGTCGAGCGATTCGTTCCCATCGTGACGGCTAAACGGTTCTGGCTAATTTGATACTCGCTTAAAACTTGCTTCAGAGATCGTCCTGCTTTTCCCATGTTGCACCCTGATCTTTTTCTCATTCTAGAAGCCAGATTTTAGAAAGGAATGAAGCAGGTTCAACGACGATCAAAATCGTTTCTTATCGGTAAGGTGAGATTCAAGATTCCGATCATCGCAACCGCAAGACCAGCACAAGCAAAGAAGACACTTCGTATTCCTCCAGATCCAAAAATAATCCCAAATAAGGTCGGACCTAACACTTGACCGAGGGATTGCAACAAAATATTTGTGGACATAAATCCAGCACGGGATTGAGGTGGCGAGAGTCGAGCAATCAGCGCCCGTGTCGGACAAAGTGCGAATGCCTCAGCCGCACCCAGCACCAAGCAAGGCACGAAGAGTAGCCACACATTCGGCATGAAGGGAACCAGTAAAAATGCGATCGCAAACAGCAAAAAGGCAAATTTAATGAGTGTCACGTCCGACCAGCGACGCGAGAGCCGGACGATTTGGGACGAGAAGATTGCAAGGAAGATCTGAGTACAGGCAAGCATCGCTCCGATCATGCTGCTGCTTGCTTGCTGCATCGCTGCGATCATCGGGATGTAGATGTAGCAAGGACCGAATTGCAAAGCGAACACACAGACGACTGCGAGGAACAGACCGAACATCTGGACGCTTTTGATCCCACGCCAAACGTCGATCGCATAAGTTCTAATCGAGAAATTGCATGAACTCTCCGGGCGAACAGGCAATTTCAGATTGGTTAGCACTAAAACAGCCATCCCAACGGCAGCAAGCGGTAAGAAAAATACCCATCGCCAATTGAATGTAGCAAGGATGCCACCTAAAAGCGGAAATACAGTGCTACTAATCCCGATCGAACCACCGAGAAATGCCATCGCAGACGTGATCGCTTCCCCTGCGTATAAATCCCCGATTAGAGTCAGGGCTAATAATTCTAAACTTGCCGCCCCAACCCCCTGTAAGAAACGCCACGCGAGCAACGTCCGAAAATCTGGAGCCGTCGAGCAAAGCACTCCTGCGATCGCAAACAAGACAAGAGACGGAATAATGACAACTTTTCGTCCAACCCGATCTGCCAAGATTCCTAAGATCGGCGCTCCAAAAGCGATCGGTAAGACATAAGCGGAAATTACCAAACCAATTTGATCAGGGGCAACCTGAAGCGATTGCGCGATCGTTGGTAGAACTGGATTAACGCTGACAATTCCCAGAATCGTACTGAGCGCAATTCCAACGATCAAGTGTAGATTTCGATCCGTTGATAAACGGGGATTGCTGCGATGAAATCTCGGTAACGGCGCTTCGTCCTCCACAAATCCAGCCCTTGATCGTCTCGCTAATGTTGCCAATACCCACGTTAGCGCCTGAGCAGAAGCGTTACATCAATCAAACTGCACAAACTCAATTTTGAGACGAGTGGACGTTCAGCCATGCGCTCAAGTCATCAACAGTTGAAAAATCGAGCAGGGCTTCACCTAATGCTTCGAGTTGGGGAAGAGAAAGATGCTCGATTTGGGATTGCATTGCCTCATTGATCTCGCCTACTTTCCGCGCTAATAGGCGCATCACCAGATCAAGTTTGCCTTCTTGCCGTCCCTGGTTGAGCGTTTCAGCTTGCCACTGTTCGTAGACTGGAGATAATATCATGATCAACCCTCGTTCATCTCTGCTTAAATTGTGCCTTGCCTGAATGGTAACGCGCAAGTTCGCCAACTGCTCTAGCGCGTGACTCCGAAATGGATAATTGGGCGGCAGTGCCATTAATTCAGCAATTGCCTTAGTCTGGACGGATTTTCGTCCCATCAAACGCAACCATAAAGTTGAAGCGATCGCAGGAAGCTGATCGATCGCAACAATGCCAATGCGCTGCTCTCCGGGTAGAAAATATACGCCCGTCGTCCATCCGGGTCGCGCTCTCGCCTCGAATCCATTCAGTAATGTTGCCGATACTGATGGAGTGATGATCCAGAGTTGCGGAAGCGTTCGCTTGATAAGGCGCTGCTTCTGGCTCTTTGATCTCCGAATCAGTTCGTTGCGAGCTTCGTTCAACTTGCTCTGACAATCTAGAATATGAGTTGCCTGCACGGAATTGCGAAAAGCTTCAAGCAATGAAGGTGTTGTTACCATACGTCCTAGTAGACCGAGTTCGCCTTTCAGTACTCGTGCTGTGCTTGCAGGCACGAAGTACACATCAATTTGCCGCACTTCGCTCACGACTTCTCGACTAATCTCTGCTTCTCCATACGGTGCAAGAAAGCCAGCTAAACACTGTTTGGCGAATTGATCATGGTGTATCCGCGTCATTGCAGACTTCAGCTAAGTTCAAATGTACATATCTTTTCACAAGAACGAACTCAATTTTCGATCGATTACGCTTTTTGAGTCGATTGAGTCTCAAAGACCTGAATACCAGGATGTTCCAGCACAAATCCAACATCAGTGAGTTCGCCCATGCGTCCGGTGATAGTCGCGGTCCAGTTGCCGTATTGTTGTGAACCTTCGACCAAGTTCTTCCAGATCCTCGGACGCACCTCGATGGTGACGATCGCAGACCCGACATCAACGGTGAAACTCCGCCAGCCGTTCTCGATTTCAACGGCATCGGGCAGTTGAGTAATTTCGATCGTAAGCGGATTAAGTACACCGCAAATAGTAGGCATTGATCGTCTCAACTAAGCAGATAGCGCAGCAGGCTGACCGAGCTTAAAGCGCGATGGCTTGTCTCCGACTCGCTCAGTCGTACCTGCACGAGTGGTGTGCATTAGGGTCGCGCCTAACGTCTTTCTCGCTCTCGGCATTTCTGCTTCATCAAACTTGTCGTACAGTCCAGCAATCAAATTGTCGATCGTATAAATTTGCTCTGCATCTTGCTGCAAAATCTGGACGATTGCTTCGCTCAAACTCTTGCCTTTGAATTTGCGCTTGAGTTGCTTGGCATCAAAAGCTTGAGCAGAATTTGATATCTCTTTTACTTCAGGTTTCGCTTTTTCCGTCCCTGTTTTGCGCGTTGCTTTTGGCTCACGAGTCCGTGGAGATTTCGTGGAGGGTTCAGCCTGTTCTAGTAGCTCGGAGACAGCTTCCACGATCTCGTCTGCGGGAACCACTTCGACGGGTGCTTCACTCAAGAGCGCATTTAAGGTTTGAAGCGTTTGATCAAGTTCAGCACTGACTGAAGCTTTGATGTCCGAGACAATTTTGTCGCGATCGTTCATCAGCCGCGATCGTTCTTGTTCGAGCTGTTGTCTCGTTTCATCCTTCAACACAAGGTATGGCATATTCTTTGTTCCCAGAACTAGATTGCTCTTGATTGTAGTACTAGAATCTCCAATTGAATAATGGTTTCGAGGATTAAGGCTAAATTGAAAGCATCCTTTGCAATCGTTTTCTACAATGCCTGACTCGCTGAACCACTTTGAAGATCTAGATACTCTCCAAGCCGTACAACAGAACTTGCAGCAAATTGCACTTCAATTTGAGCTACCGAGTGATACGGCTGCGATTCGAGAACTGTACGAAACGGCTGAAGAGCTGGTGAGCCATCTTGCTCCTGATCCGCTTACGCTTGCACGAGTGGCGGGGGTGTTGTTGGTGTATCAACTGCCCGATACTGATTCTGACGAGGTTCGCTGGTTCAAGTCCGAGCTGCAAAATTGTCCAGATATCGAATCGGTTGAGGAGTTAATTGATTCGTTGTCTCGCCCTGATTCCTTGTAGTGGCGAAGCGATTGGAACCAGGCGGATCGCTTCTGTAACTAGAATCGGGTCTTCAAAAGTGTTAAGCAAATTGCTTAAGCTGTGGTGCTACCTGCGAAGAACGATGTACTATCAGGTTTATTTCCCGTTTCCAAACTGTTCAGGAATCTCAATGATCCAGATGTTAGCCTTTGGTAAATCGCGATAAAACTCGGCTTCAGGATCTTGCTGTTGCTCAAGCATAAACCCGCCGAGTAGGAGACCCATCCAAAGTTCCACGATCGACAATTTGCGTAGCGCCTTTTCAGGTTCTGCAATCTCAATATAAATTGCGTGTTGAAGCTGCTCTACCGGAACGGGTCTAAAGCTTGGCTGCTCTTTCAACCATTGAGCGATCGCCCCTGACCAAGCTGCGGGATCTTCATTTCCCGCTAACTTTTTAAGCATATCTAGGATCTTCTGCTGTGAAACGGGAGCGGCAGTTGACCCGGATTTGGAACGAGATTTCGGCTTTTTCGTTTTTCCCCAGTCTTCTTCATCGGAGTCTAAGTCAAGACTCATGGTGTGTCGTTCCCAATGATCGTCGTCCTCATCAAGAATCGGAAAGCTTTCATAGTCCTCTGATTCTGGCTCTAAATCTTCTTCTAACACTATTGTCTGCTGATGTTCCTGCATTTTGAGAAACAGAACTTCGGCAATGAGCGCGATCGCGCTTCCACCCACTCGTAGACGGTCCTTTTCTGGCGTGACTGCAAGACACTGCTCCATTACCCGACAAAGCTGTTTGCAATCTGCCTTTAGCGGCTCTGCAACTGCACTTTGAACCCTGTCATGAAAGTCTTGCCATTGGGTCATATTGCGCTCCAGGGACTCGGCAAAGGACACTCGCGGATGTGTTTATGAATCGTGAAAAATTTCTTAAAGGGTCGCCCTTTATTTAGGTGGCTGAACTCCTGAGTAAATTCCAGCAAAGCTTGCTCCATTAATTTGCCCACTTCATCGCCACGCAGTCCCCAGCACGGAATCGGTTGCCGTTTCGCGTGACATTCAGTGCCAAGCCAAAGTTGAAACTCGATCGCATGAACCAGCGTCACGTTCTTCTTAAATTTCTCCGGTTCTTCAGAAAAGATAATACGAATTGCGGTTGGGCGCTGATAAACCGGAAAGCGAACCGACTGAATTACTTCTTGCTTTGCCTGCTGGCTGAGACGACTCTGTAACCGCCGTTTTGCCGTTTGTTCAGCGCGATTTTGATATTGCCATCGGAGCTTTTGACAGCGATTCTTCTCCTCGACCCAGCACCCATCACCTTCAGTACCGTGAATGAGTCTTGCCCACTCGATCGTATGAGTCGAGCATTCTAAACATTTCGGATTGAGACGACGCGCCATATTGAATTGGGAAAATGAGGGCTATTTCTGAGTCACCTTATTGATGCTTTTCAGTGTCGTTTAAACTATATCTTGTTCAATATTTAAACCATAAATTGTCTATGGGAATCGAAATAGATCGAGATCCGAAACCATCTCGATCCCCAGAACCGTCAAGGCAAGCTCTGTGTTTTCCAACATTTTTCAATATCTTACACTCTGCCACATCTGTAAGAATTGCGACTGCTCTTGCAGTTAATTCTGTCGAAGTTCTTGAGCGACTTTCCGAATGCCTTGAGCGATCGCACAAAAAGCTTCGTCTTGGTTGTCCCAGAGCGTCACGGGTTTGATGCCTGTACTGTGAGCAGTGGGAAGCCCTTGGAGTTTACCGAAGGGGGCGCTTTCCCAGTCACACGGTTTAAGCAAGATCGGAATCACACGCGCTTCTCCTTTCGTGTGACGATCGAGGGCACAAGTGAGTTCTTTGTCATAGCAATAATCGGAGGCGAGGAAGTTGGCGCTGACGAGGAGCAGAATGATATCAGCGGTGTTGAGGCGAGTGTCGATCGCATTTGCCCAGTCAGTTCCAGCAGTGATATCCCGATCGTACCAAGCGTCGATAATCCCCTGGCGCTGAAGCAGTTTGAGATGCGTATTCAGTTCGTCCCGCAGGGATTCGTCTTTGTGCGAATAGGAGTAGAAGAGTGTGAGCGATGAAGTTGGGGATTTAGGGCGATCGGGTTGGGGGGTTGTAGAGGAAGTGTTGTCGGATTGAATGCCAATTTGATTGCCTTGAATGTTCACGTCGCCTGTATTAATATTGCCCACGTGATTGATATTGAAAATATTCGTGGATTGAGTCGGAGAAACTTTGTTCTGGTCGGGTTTAGCTTCATAGGTAATGTTGGAGCGATCGTGGTTTTGGGGAAGTTGTTGATCGGCTTTCTGTGCTTCTAGATAGGCTTGATAGATGTCATAGTTGTAGTATTCGCAATTTTCTTGAATGGTAAGCATGACGCGATAAGCAGCTTCACCTGCATCGGTTGGAATCAAGGCGAGGAGGTAGGGAAGATGGGAAGCAATCTCATCAGTAAGTTCTTTTGCAGTGTCTCTTTTTGCAATGCTCTCTAGCGCCCCTGCTGCGTTGCTGCGTACATCTGCATCAGAATCTTTCAATGAGTTTATCAAGGTAGGAATTGCAGTTTTATCTCCAATCTTTCCTAATCCTAATACTGCGTTTTTACGCACACCAGGGCTAGAGTGTTCCATAAGCTTGAGTAAGCTGGGGATTGCCTCTTCGTCTCCAGCCCTGCCTAATGCAAGTGCTGCATCTCGACCTTTATAAACATTAGAGCCTTCTATGACTTTAAGGATGACGGAAACCGGTGTAGTTTTTTCAATTTTGACAAACCAAGGTCTTCTTGGGTGTGTGTTATCTTCTTCAACAACTTCCATCTGTGCCTCAATGTTCTCCAATGCGGACTTTGCGCTTTTTCGCACTCTAGAATCGGAATCCTCTAATAGTTTACGTAAGCTGGGAATCGCGTTTACATGACCTCCCCCGTGTCCAAGAATGGATACCACGCTTCTGCGAACATTAAGATCAGGGTGTTCTACAAGTTTGAATAATCCAGACATTACCATATCAGTGCCTAGTTCCCCCAATACCCATGCTGCTCTCCATCGTACATCTGAATTAGAATGCTCGATAAGTTCTAGCAAGGTAGGAACCGCCGTATCGCTTTTTATTAGTTCCAATGCCTCTGATGCACTTCTTCCTACGTGAGTATCAGGATGCTGCAAAAGTTTAAGTAAGCTAGGAACTGCCATTTCACTCCCTATAAGTCCCAGCAAATGACCTACTCGCCAACCGACATTAGCATTAGCATTAGCATTAGAGTGTTCCATGATTTCTAGTAAGCTGAAAATCACCTTTTCATTTGCGATAAGCTCCAATGCTGCGGCTGCTCTGTGATGAATGCTGGGATTATGGTGTTTTAAAAGTACTAGCAAACTCTCAACAGCATAATCGGATTGTGTTTCTCTTAGAAGTTGAGCTTTTAACCAAGCTGGAACGTCTAGCATATCTATCGTTCTAATTGCGCTTTCTCGAAGCTCCATCTTTATAGCTCTCGACAGTCTTGCCCCTAACGTCCAATCGATATCCAATACCAGCATTATTATCCGCATCGCCTGCACATCATCTGCTAGTGGTAGCATCAAAGCAACAGGCTCCGTCCACTTCAGAAAATTCAAAAACTCCCGCTTCAGTTTGTCATCCTCTAGCCAAGCGACCCGATTCAGCAAAGCTTCCGCCGCATAATACTCCAAAAACAATTGATGATGAAACTCAATCTGTTTCGGATCGTCTGCCAACTGCAACAGATGATGCTCCAGCAAATCCTCTAACCATTCCTTCGCGAATTGTCCTGGCGCACTCACTCGCCCCTTGAGAAACGCTTCCAATCGCTGCTCTGCTTCAAATCGAGAAATCCGTAACTGTGGCTCTAGTGCGTCCCCTTCCAACATTCCAAACGCCAAATGCTGCAATAGCTCCGACTTGAACCGCCGAAAATCTTCCGACACAGGCAACGCGCCCTTAATTTCCTCATACTGTTGATCAAACGTGCGAAACAATGCGCCGCGACTCTGGGCTAAGTCTCCCTGTAACCGAAACACATCGCACAGCAGCTTCAACAACAACGGCGTTTCGGCTAACTCTGTTAAGCGATCGCTCAACCGATTCAAAAACTCCGACCCACGCTCTGGCAGATACTTTCCCACAAACGATTTCAACTGCTCATGGGTTAAAGGCTGCATCCTCAGCTTCTTCTCAATCCCCAGCGTTCCGCCTAACTCCAAATCACGAGTCGTAAACACCATCGGCACGTTGCGATTATTGTCTCGGAACTCCTGTAATTCTCGCCGTAATTCAGCTTTCGGAATCTCGTTGATGCCATCCACCAGGAGCCGCAGTTTCCCCTCAAACAGCAGTTGATCCACGTTGTCTTCGCTCAGGCGCAGTCCATGTTTTCGCAGTTTGGCGCGAATCAGCGCCAAAATCGGGAGATCGGCTTTCAACTGCACCAACACCGGAATCGGTAGCGTGGGGTCGTTTAGCGATCGTTCTGTCCATTCGAGCAGTAATTGTTCCAATGCGGTTGATTTGCCTGACCCCGGACGACCGACCAGCAAGACGTGATCGTGAGCGTACTTCTGTAATCCCTCCAGTACAGGCAAGCGCTCAATTTCCGTGTGTTCTCTGATTTTGCCGTTCGCGTCGTGCGTTTTCTCTTCTGCCGTCTCCGCGATCAAGTTAAAGAACGGCTTGCGCTCTTCTGCATCTGTTGGCGTGTAGAAGCGCGATCGCTGTTCATACTCGGTACGAATCGACTGGAGATAGGACTGAAACTGAGAAGACATCGATCGACGTTTGAAAGATTTAGAGAACAAGCGGTCATCGCGATAACTGGGAAAAAGAGCGACTTTTTCCACAGTTGTATTCGATATTCTAAGCTCCTGGAAGTTGTTTACGATTGCGATCGTAAATCTCATAGAGGCGTTTGAGAACTTCGATCGGGATTCCGGCAACAGGAACAAGAATTTTGGTCGCTTCGATGCCGCCTGCGAAAATGACGCTAAAGATGTCCTGCCAACGCTGCCAGTTTTGCGGATTGTTCTGGGGCATGGTGGCGAAACCGTTGATTAGAATCTCAAAGAGTTCAGCATCTGGTTTGTTGGGATATCTGCTGCGTAGTTTTGTGAGGAGATGAGCCAACTGCTGATTGGCTTCAGTATTTGACTCTGGCGCGTAGTTATGCTGAATGCCAATCTGATCGCCTTGAATCGTGACATCTCCGGTGTTGATGTTTCCGACTTGGTTGATATTGAAAACAGGTTGATTTTTAGAGGATTCAGACATTGGATTAACAGATTGAGAAATCGTGACTAACGCATCCATGATAGCGAGACGAACTGAAGTATCTGGATCTTGCAGCGCAATTTGGCAAAGCAGTGGAATGCTAGTTTCTGCTCCTAATCGACCGAGAGACTGAGCGGCTCGAATGCGAATGGCGCTGTCAGTTGCATCTGTGAGTAAAGTGCAAAGGGTTTCAATAATAATTCGACGGTTTTCTGGAGTCACGAAGCTTTACCCTATGCCACTGACTGATCAACGGTGCTACCCATTTTGCCTAATGCGTCGATCGCGCTTTCACGCACTTGGATTTCGGGATCTTCGAGCAGTTGCACGAGGGCTGGAATGGCGGATTCTTGTTTGAGTTGACCGAGTGCGATCGCGCTCATTTGGCGCAGCGTTGGATTGAGTTGACGCAGCGTTTCGAGGAGTGGGGTGAGAACGGTTTCAGAGGGCATCTTGCCCAGTGCAATTGCAGCCGTTTCTCTGACGATTGGATCAGGGTCGGCAAGGCGTTGAAGGAGAGCAGGAACGGCAGCAGGGCGCTTTAGATGTCCTAGTGCTTGAGCGGAACGGGTACGGACGCTGGGAGCAGGATCTTGGAGTGCGGTGATCAAGATGGGGGTGATCGATTCGCTGCCGATGTCACAGAGGGCATTTGTAATACTTTCACGAACGCTAGGAATTGGGTCTTGAAGGGCGTTGATCAAGTCAGGAAGAATGGCATCGTTGCCGAGTTGACCGAGTGAGATCGCGCTCATTTGACGCACGATCGGTTCGGAGTCGTGGAGGGCGTTGATGAGTTGAGGAATGACGATAGAATGACCGAGTTGACCGAGTGCTTGAGCAGCTTTGGCACGAATTTCAGGAATTGGATCTTGTAGGTTTGTGCAAAGCGTTTCAAGTACCATTTGTTGATGAACTGGGTTTTGAATCATAGCGGTTGTTCTCCATTTTGGTCGCCTTGAATCGTGACATTCCCTGTATTTATGATGCCAGCTTGTCCGATGTGATAGTGGATTGAGCGAACACTGCGTGAAGCGAAGCTACCGTTGTTTTGGGGAGTTTGTCGATCAATTTCCTGTGCTTCTAGATAGGCTTGATAGATTTCGTAGTTGTAGAATTCACATTTGATTTGAATACTTTGAAGAACTTGAATAGCATCTTTGCCAAACTGAGTAGGAAGAAGTTTTAGGAGATCAGGAAGGATATGAGCAGCACTATCGCATTTAAATCTAGCTAATGCTTTTTTTACACGCCAACGCATAGATGATTTCGGCTCTGAAAGTGCTTTAAGTAGGAGCGGAAGCGCAGCGTTTGAATCAATTTGAGTTAGCGTGTATGTGGCATCCCAACGTAGTCTCCAGTCAGAGTTTTCAGACAGCTCAAGCAATTGAGAAATTGCACTTGTATCCGCAATTTGAGTCGGTTTAGTATTTGGGCATTCAGGTGTGGGTAAATTTGAATGATGAGCAGCCGTAAGCAGTGCAGGATCTGCTGTATTAGGCTCAAGTTCAAATAGAGATTTTGCTGCGCTTCTACGTATAGAAGATTCTGGATCTTTGAGAGCCTTGCGTAAATTAGGAATTGCTACTTCAGAACCAATACGACCTAGAGCAGATGCAGCACTAACACGCACAGATGTCTCCAAGTCCTGATTTTCGAGTATTTTGATTAAGCTAGGGATTGAAACCTCAGATCTAATATTTCCTAATGCAGATGCTACACTTTTGAGTAAAGACGAACTCGAACTTGGATCTTCAAGTATTTTCAATAACGTAGGGATTGCCTCTTCAGAACCAAGTTCACCTAATGCAGATGCTGCTCTCCTACGCAAACCAGAACTTGAACGATCAAGCGATTGAATCAGGATAGTTATTGCTTCTTCTGAATCAATCTTACCTAATGCAGATATAGCTCTTCTACGAATATGTATATGTGAATGCTTTAGTAGCTTAAGCAAATGAGGAATTGCGGCTTCAGACCTAATCTTACCCAATGCGGATGCTGCACTTCCACAGACATTCACATTGGAATGCTTCAGTAGCTTAAGCAAATGAGGAATTGCGGCTTCAGACCTAATCTTACCCAATGCGG
>ERZ1066124.73-NODE-73-length-97715-cov-22.799867_pt1 | contig 97715 bp, 83 predicted proteins | sample MGYA00382771_ERZ1066124 | MGnify/ENA primary metagenome ERZ1066124 (study PRJEB33369, sample SAMEA5778354) | biofilm metagenome | biome: Industrial cooling water; feature: Water cooling tower basin; material: Biofilm | place: United Arab Emirates | collected... | reverse complement strand
GCTTACTCAATTTCGTTCTATTTTTCCAGCAAACTTTGCCGCCCTAGTTTTTTTGCGATCGTTAACAGTTATCCACATCTACAGCAGCGCCGTACAGTTGAGAGATCGTACTTCCATCGCATCGGAAATATAGCAAGACCCACCAAAGCGATTCAGAATCGGACGAATTTTCTCGATCGCTTCTTTCGCTTGTTCTGGCGCACAAAACGCGATGATATACGCCATCTCGATCGCGTCATCCGTTCCTGAAACGCCGCTACTTTCCACGTTGCGAAAGACGGTATAGCGATCGATATTCGATTCTTTCAGACTACGAATGATTTTCGGAAGCTCGATCGAGTCTGAAATCATTTCAATTCGTTTAACGCTGTGCATATCATTACCAAAGTAAAGTAATTCCGTATTCGTACAATGGAATTCCGATCAAAATGTTGAACGGAAACGTTACCGCTAGTGCAGCAGAGATATAGAAACTCGGATTTGCTTCAGGAACCGTTAAACGCATCGCTGCGGGAACTGCAATATAAGATGCACTCGCACATAGTACTGAGAATAGAAGTGCATCACCAGAAGAAAGTGCGATCGCTTTTGCTAAAAAGATTCCAATCGTTGCATTTAATAGCGGAATCAAAACGCCAAACGAAACCAGAAACGCTCCAGATTTCTGCAATTCTTTGATTCGCTTTGCTGCGACTAATCCCATATCAAGCAAAAAGAAAGTCAGCACACCGTAAAACATATCTTGTGTGAACGGTTTCAAGGTTTGCCATCCGTGCTCACCTGTGAGAAAGCCGATCGCAACACTGCCCACTAAGAGAAACACAGAACCGTTAAAGAATGCCTCTCGTAAGACTTCGCCCCATTGAATCGATTCGGAATCACTAGAGCGATCGGTAAACACATTCACTAAGATTAATCCAATAATGATTGCAGGCGATTCCATTAACGCCAACGCTGCAACCATGTAGCCATCATACGGAATTTGTAACTGATCGAGAAACGATCCAGCCGTAATGAACGTGACGGCGCTAATTGATCCGTAAGTAGCAGCGATCGCAGCAGAATTGTAGGGATCTAAGCGCGATCGCAGAATGAAAAATGTATAGATCGGAACTAGAATCGACATCGCGATCGCTGCAAGCAAAGTCACGATCACCGCTTGACCGATTCCGCTACGAGCCAGTTCGACTCCACCTTTGAACCCGATCGACAACAATAAATACAGCGAAAATAATTTCGGAATCGGTGCGGGAATATCGAGATCCGATTTCACCAATACCGCCAGCATTCCTAGAAAAAAGAACAACACAGGCGGATTGAGAAAGTTAGAAATGATCAGGCTAAAGTCCATTCAATCGGAGAAATAACGGTATTCTCCATTCAATCGAGGAACGGCGATCGACGCAAGCCATGTCAACCTTTAAACAGTCTTCAACTCAGCTTAACCTCAAATTCAAATCGAATGACTAGGATCGCAAGTGTTCTTTATTGCTTCTCACCATGCCCCAAACCCTGAATCAATTCAACGATCGTCTTTTTCAAGTCAACGCTCCCAATAGTCCGACTTTCAATTTCGAGCTTTGGGCGAAACAGTTACGCCCCCAACTCTTAGCCGCTTTGAACAAACGTAAATAGTTCTTAAATCTGGGCGGGCTTCAAAAACATCAAGATTAGACCGTTACAGAATCAGTGATAAAAATCCGCTGTATGAATTCCGATAAAAATTCATACAGCGGAGAATCGATTCGTTAAGTCGCGTTATTCACGAACCGCTAACATTGCAAGACCGAGAGCAAGTAGCGCATTCACACCCAAATAGCTGCGAGCCACAATTCCATCGCCGAGCCATTGCATCTCTGGGGCAAAGATAGCACTTACTGCTAAACAAGCCGCCACTCCGAACCCAGACCCGATCGCGAACCATTTCTAAGAAGGATGACCTAGAAACAGTGCCAACAGCAGAAACGGAATCAGCACACTGGCAGAAACGGGATTGAGTGCATTGGAATTGAGCAGGGTTCCGACCAATTCAGGAATCGAGCTACCTAAACTACTCCAGTCAGTTGAGCAGAGTGCGCGATCGATTCAGTTTGAGCCGGAATGTAGGAAAAATCAACGGCAGGATGCGGATCAATTCCTAACATGGCATCGAAATAGCGATCGGTAATCGCCTGAATAATTGGATTTTCGCCATACTCGGTTTTCTCGATCGACTTTACAGGTGTAATTTCTGCGAGTGTTCCAGTCAGAGCAACTTCATCCGCAATAATCAACTCGGTGCGCTCGATCGGACGACGCTCAAACGGAATCCCCATCGACTGACATAGACTTTCCACGATATCAACGGTGATACTTTCTAGAGCACCTTCCCATGCAGGCGGCGTGAACACCTTACCATCACGCACCACCAACACACAGGTCTGAGTCGTTTCGGCAACTCGTCCCGCATCATTCAGGATAATCATGTCGGAATAACCGCGATCGCGTCCTTCGATTTTGACGAACCGCGCAATCTGATAATTCGTACTCGTTTTCACTCGGCAAGGAAGCGCTAAATCATTGCCTCGCTTCCAAGGGGTAACACCGAGAGCGATCGGATTCGGGCGCGTGGTCGGAGTGTGATATGCCGTGAGCACGAGATTACTCGTACTTCCTTCACCCCAGAATCCTTCATCGCCGTAGAGTGTGGCGCGAACCCACATATTGCGATCGGGCTGATACAGCAGTTTAATCAATTCGTGATGGGCTTGCTCGAATTCTTCGTAGCTCATCTCGAACGGAATGTGGAGAATTTTTGCCGATCGACGTAATCGCTCATAGTGCCGTCGCATCGCCAGAATTCCAAAGCTTCCATCCGGCTGCCAGTAACCTTTTAGACCCTCGAATACGTTGAGACCTCGAAGCACGGCTTCGCTAGAAATATGAAAATTCGCGTCTTCCCACAGACAAATTTTACCGCCGAAATAGACGTACTTGGGTTTCTGGAGCTGAGTGATAGAAGCCATAAGATTCGGATGAAGTGAATAGGACAAAAGGAGCGGTTTACACTATTCACTTATCACCAAAAAAGGGATCTCTGTCCAGCAAATTCACGGATATCTTCATCGAATCCTTGTATCGCTCTACGCTGTTTAAATTTATTGATGAGGTTTGCGGAATTTAATCCGGGATTAAACGGAGCACGATCGTCAGTATTCTAAGGAGGGCAACGTAGAGCGCTAAGCATGAATACGGAAAAATCTGAGCAAAATCCGGGAATTCTCTGGCTAATTTTCAGTTTAGGAATCGCTGGTCTCTATTCAGGATTGGCAATGCGGGAAGCATTTTCAGATCCAACCATGCTCCAAGATGATGCACGGATTTATCTCATTTGGATGCAGCGTTTTGTTGATCCAGAGTTGTTTCCGAATGATTGGATGGCGAAGTATTTTCAGTCTGTGACTCCTTGGGGTTTGGGAGCGCTCTACTGGCTTGGGTCAAAGGTTGGAATAGTTCCAGTACTGATGAGTAAATTACTTCCTGCGGGAATTAGTTTGCTGCTCGGTTGGTATGGGTATCGATTGACTCTGGCATTGTTTCCGGTTCCAACTGCTGGTTTTTTCAGTTCGGTGATTCTGCTGCAAAGCTGTTGGCAACGCGATGATATCGCTTCTGCGGCTCCGCGATCGTTCTGGGCAGTGTTGCTAGTTGCGCTGGTGTACTACTTTATGAAACGCTCATGGATTGCGATCGCGTTTTGTGTGACAGCGATGGCGCTCTTTTGTCCGTTAGCTGCTGTTCTGATTGCGATTTGGTTGGGGTTGCGAGGTGTTTGGGGCTTGTGGAAGCGGCGAGTAGATCGGGCAGAGTGGATTATTTTGGGCATCACGATCGCGCTTTTATTGCCTTATGTGTTCAGTCAGTCAGAATTCGCGCCGACCGTGAATGCGGCTCAAGCTAGATTAATGCCCGAATTTCTGCCAGGGGGACGGCTACCATTCTTTTACCCGAATCCGTTTCGATTTTGGTTCGATGGCACAGATAGCGGATTGCAAGTTTCATTTAATCCTCCGCTGATTGGTTTGGGATTGTTATTACCAATCTTTTTACAATTCAGAAATCGGTTTCCTCAATTGCAGCAGTTAAACCCAGATTGGATCGTATTGCCACAGCTTGCTGGGACTGGAATCGTTGGATTTTTTCTTGCTCATGCAATGTTTGTGAAACTGCATTTTCCGAGTCGGTATATTACGCATAGTTGGCGAATTGCAATGGCGATCGCGGCAGGAATCGTGATTGTCATTTTGCTAGAAAGAATCAAAGCTTGGCGAACGAGCGCAGTTGCAATTCTTGGTTGTGCGATGCTGCTTTACCCACATCTAGCTTGGAAGCAATTCCCAGAAACGGGATACGGCGGCGGCAGTCATCCTGCGCTGTATGAATTCCTCAAGACCACACCGAAAACAACGCTAACCGCTTATCTCGGTGAAGATGGTAGTAACTTACCGATGCTGTCTTTACGATCGACCTTAGCCGCTCAAGAGTATGCAGTCCCGTTTCATTTGGGCTACTACTTGCCCATGCGAGAGAGAGCGATCGATTTAATCAACGCGCAGTACAGCGAAACGTTAGAACCTGCGAAACAAGTAATTAAAAAATACAACGTCACTCACTGGCTCTTAGATTCCAATGCGTTTGCACCCGATTATCTGAAAAGTTATCGTTGGTTTCGATTGTTTGAACCGCATGTCGGTCAAGCGATGCAAGCTTTGAGAGCAGGGCGAATTCCAGCGATGCAGAAGATTGCTGGAAAATGTGCGATCGCATCTCCTGATCAAGTTGCTGTTCTAGACAGTGATTGCATTTTGAAGAACTGAATTGCGTTCTAACAGAATGTGTAAGCTGAGTTCAAGATTAATCAACGCATCGCGTAAATCCTGTGCGGCTCGTTGCGGATCAGTTGGCTCTAGCGTGACCGGATCACAGGGGCGGATGGTGAGAATACGATCGACTAATGCCGAAAACAGTTGAGGCTCATCCCACAGAGGCAACACTGCCGCAGCGAGATTGGGACTGAGAAAAACGTGTGATTGACTTGAAGCGGCTCCGGTCACGTATTGACTGAGATCAAAGGATTGTTGCTGTTGAATGGCAGTGATTAATGCAGATTTAGCGATCGCGCTTTTCAACTGAGGATGAAGATGCACTCGAACCTGATCCCATTCGCCAACCTGCCAATATTTCGGCATGTCCCACTGGGGCGTTTGTCCGAAATGTCCGCACCAAAAATCAAGCAATCGATGAACAGGCGCAAGCAGTTCAAACACTTGCAATCGATCTTCCATTGATAACTCTGGTAAGCTCGATGCCCAAGCTTCCGGTAAATTCTGTGGATCTTGAAAAAGACTCATCAAATCCCAATCTCGCTGATTGGTCATGCAGATAAATTCTAGATTCGCACCTCGCAATGACTCGAATAGTTGAGATAACGTATAGCCTTTATCGCCCTGAAACAGATAGTTCATTAATACGTATTCTTCTGGGCGTTCCTCGGCTTGCTGCGGACTCCAAGTCTGTCGCTTGATGGGCACATCGTCTTTCAGTGCCTTCATCGTATCGAGGACAATCTTGATTTCGTTGGCTTCTGGGTTGCCGTCCATCAATCCCATCCAATGGAAAAGTTGCTGCGATCGAAAGAAATTATGTCGCTGATAGAGACTATGCAGATTTCCCCGCAAAATTCCGGTTGGCTTCAGAGCCGTTCTCAATGTTTTCAATGCCTGAGTTAAATCCGGCATCAGATATAGAATCTCATCGCAGTTGATGTAGTCAAATTTCATGCCCAACTGTGAGATTTCATCGAGCGGCAATCGATAAAACTGGACATCTGGAAAGCCGTGAAACTTTAGACGTTCACGGGCAAGAGAAACCGATTGCTCTGAAAGATCAATGCCAATAATCGTCGCACCCGGATTCGCTTCGGCAAGTATCAAAGTTTTATAACCGCTTCCACATCCGACATCGAGAATTGCGACTTCTTTCGGGTCGATCAGGGCTTGATTTCGCAGATAGTGCGGCGTGAGATAGTTATGAACAAAGAGCGCATTGAAGTCTTCTTTCGGGGAGATCTCGATCGCGGTTTTCGGATACGGCGAACTCTCAAATTGTTGACGAATCTTTTCCAGTAACTCAGGATTCACAAGCCCTTTCTCCTCGGTGCACAGCGAGAACCTTCGGAATGATAGCTTGTCAAATGTCGATCGTTCTAGTCTCAGAAAAAACAAAGTGCTGCCGATCTCAGATATCAGCAGCACTCATTTTAGTTAACCTAGCAATCCAAACGCATGCAGCGGACCCCGACCGAGCAGCATTTCAATAATCAGCGCAATCAAGCCAATCATTGCGACCCGTCCGTTCCAGACTTCGGCTGAGGTGGTCATGCCCCATTCCCAACCTTCTTGCGGGTACATCTTCACTCGTTTCTGAGGACGTGCCACTTCGGAGAAGTGAACCGCTGGAGACTCGATCGCATCTGTGACCATCGTGGCTAATTCACTAATAAAGATCGGATGCGTATTGAGTGCCGGAACTCGTTCAAATCGCTCAATCCCCGCTTCTTCTGCAATTTCGCGATATTCCATGTCAATTTCTTGCAGCGTCTCAATATGCTCAGACACAAAGCTGATCGGCACAACTGCGAGATCTTTTACGCCTTCTTCAGCCAATTCTTCGAGCGCATCTTCGGTGTAAGGTTTGAGCCACTCTACCGGACCCACTCGGCTTTGGTATGCCAAGGTATGGGGATTTGGTCGATCGAGCGTCTTCATAATCAATTCAGTGCAATTCTCGATCTCTTCTTGATACGGATCACCTGCTTCCTCGACGTAACTCACCGGAACACCGTGAGCGCTGAAGAAGACATGCACGTCATCGGGATTTTCAAAGCGATCGAGTGCCTGAGCAATCAAATCCGCCATCGCTTGAAGGTAGCCGGGTCGATCGTACCAAGTGGGAATCACCGTGTAGTCGATTTTCTGAAGCACTGGGTCTTGTTCCCAAAGCTCTTCTAAAAGTCGGAAGCTAGAGCCACTCGTACTAATCGAAAACTGAGGATACAGGGGTAAAACCACTAGCTGATCGATTTGGTCGCGCTTGATTCGAGAAATTGCTTCTTCGGTAAACGGATGCCAATAGCGCATTCCGATATAAACGCTAACTTCTTGCCCCCGTTTGCGGAGTTCTTCTTGAAGGGCTTGCGCTTGCTCCTCGGTAATGCGACGGAGTGGGGAACCGCCCCCGATTTGCAGGTAATTCTCTTGGGATTTCTTCGATCGTAAAGTCGAAATCAGCCAAGCCAGCGGACTCTGAAGCCAGCGAAACGGCAACCGAATGATCTCAGGGTCAGCGAACAAGTTGTAAAGAAAGGGACGTACATCTTCGATCTTGTCCGGTCCCCCAAGATTCAGTAGTAAAACACCTACGCGACCCATGGCAATGTTATATCCCTTTTCTTTTCAGCTTTGTTACCGATTTTAACAATAAAATCCCTCGTGAGTTGAAGCAAGTCTAAGGAATCTCGACAAAAAATTCAGCATATTAATTTTTCGATACAAATACCAAGATTAATTAACAATCGATCGCATTCCCCTAGAATAGAGACTTTATTGTATCAAGTTGACTTTTTCGCACCGCTTACCTATGGCAGATTTGGCGGCGTTAGATGCCCGAATTGTTCAGATTAATCAACGTCTTAAAGCGGCTCAATTGGGTCTACAGGTGGAACGCCGAGGCGTGAAATTAGCACTCCGAGGAACGTTACCCCCACGTCCGGATAGTTCAAAACTACGATCGCATCAGCAGCGATTGAGTTTGGGAATTCCTGCGACTTCTGCTGGACTGAAACAGATCGAGCAGGAAGCAAAAATTATCGCCGCACAACTAATTCAGAATAAATTTGATTGGCGTGAGTATTTGACGTTTACGGATGGAAAACGCTTAAGTCAGCAAACATTGAATCAGCAAATCGAGGCGTTTGAGCAATATTTTTTCGAGCAACCCGAACGATCGCTGAATTCCGCATCCACAAAAACGACTTGGACGAGCGCGTATGCGCCTTATCTAAAGAAATTAAGCGCGATCGCTGTCGATTTCCCGTCTCTTAGCCTGACCGAAGCGATCTATAAAGCGATCGATTCCACGAAAAATCACTCACGCAGTCGTCAACTCTGCTGTACTACTCTGAGTGCGTTCGCAGAATTTCTCAATCTCACATTGCCAAAAGACCTTAAAACGCTTTCCGGTAAATATGGAACGAGTCAGACTCAAATGCGCGAATTGCCCTCAGATGAAGAGATTCTCGCAATTTGGGCAAAGATTCCGAACCCGGCTTGGCGATTTGTCTATGGCATGATGGCGACCTTTGGACTCCGAAATCATGAGGTTTTTTACTGTAATCTCAATGGTTTGAACAATGGAGGAACCTCGATCGAAGTTCTTCCCACGACGAAAACCGGGAGTCACCAAGTTTGGGCATTTCACCCCGAATGGATTGACGCATTTAACTTGCGTGAGATTCAATTGCCGTCTGTTGAAACCGATTTAAGTAAAACGACGCTACAACAGGTGGGAAAGCGAGTCACGACACAATTTCACCGCTATGAACTGCCCTTTTCTCCGTACGATCTGCGGCATGCTTGGGCGGTGAGAACGATTCATATCGGGCTATCCGATACGGTTGCCGCGAAGATGATGGGGCACTCGGTGCAAGTTCACACGCGAACCTATCATCAATGGATTACGCAGCGGGATCAACAGCTTGCAGTCGATAATGCACTCAGAAGGCTGAAGAGGGATTGAAATGGCGACGATTTTGAGAGATTGGAGTTATCAGTATCAGTGGCTCTATGACGGGATTTCGCGAATTGCGGCTCTGAGTGTGGGTGGAGAAGCGCGGTTTCGACAATTGGCGCTAGAGGAATTGTCGATCGAGCCTGATACTAAAGTGCTCGATCTCTGTTGTGGGAGCGGACAGACGACGGAATTTTTGGTGAAGCGATCGCACAACGTCACCGGATTAGATGCCTCACCGTTATCGATTCGTCGCGCTAAGCAAAATGTTCCAGAAGCTGAATATGTCGAAGCGTTTGCGGAAAAGATGCCATTCGAGAATAATTCGTTTGATTTGATTCATACGAGTGTGGCGATGCACGAAATGGAAGCCGATCAATTGAGGCAAATTTTGCAAGAAGTGTATCGAGTTTTGAAACCGGGTGGCGTGTTTACAATGGTCGATTTTCATCAGCCAACCAATCCAGTTTTTATTCCTGGATTAGCAATCTTTTTCTGGTTATTTGAGACCGAAACTGCATGGCAATTAATCAAGCTAAATCTTGAAGAATTGTTGCAAGAAATTGGATTTGAATTGCAGCGATCGCGGCTTTATGCAGGCGGAAGTTTACAGGTAATTCAGGCACAAAAATAATAAGAGCGCTACCGACTTGATAGCGCTCTTACTGGTTTTAGATAGTGTTATGAAAAAGCAATTGCTTTTCCCGATAATTCGGTTTCCTTATAGGAGGCAATCATAGAAACAACCTGTGAACGACTTGCTTTGAAAACTCTTTTGTTATTGCGTTTCGCTCACATGAATAACCTACCGATTTTCACTAGCAAAGTCGATCTATCTAAAGACAGGTTGTGGATTTTTAATTAGAAGAAAAAAGCGGGCTTAATTTCCCGCTCTCTAACTTATCGAGTTAAGGTTTCTCGAAATCGATCGATTTCCGATCGCCCATCACTCTGCAAAATTCCATCCTCTAGATAAGCGATGTCATCCGCAACATCAGCAATTCGGGGATCGTGTGTCACGATCAGCACCGTTCGCCCTTTCTCTTTCGCTAGCGATCGCAATAATTCGATCACAGCGTGACCGTTATGAGAATCAAGTGCCGCAGTCGGTTCATCTGCCATAATCAGGGTCGGATTGCCCGCGAGTGCACGCGCGATCGCGACTCGTTGTTTCTGACCGCCGGAAAGATCTCGCGGTAATTGTTTCGCTCGATCGGCAAGTCCAACTTGATCCAATAGCTCTAACGCTTCCTTGCGGGCGACAGTGCCTCGAATGCCTTTGAGATTCAGAGCTACCTCGATATTCTCGATCGCGCTCAGTGCCGGAAACAAATTAAAGCCTTGGAAAATAAAGCCGATATTCTCAAGCCGAAACTGAGCGAGTTTTGCACTAGAAAGTTTCGTAATATCCTGCCCCATCAGGTTAACCGATCCATCCGTCGGCGTGAGAATTCCTGCCAGAATCGACAGGAGGGTCGTTTTACCCGAACCGGACGGACCCATGAGAAGCTGAATATCGCCATATCGCACCGTTAGATCCACTTGGCGGAGTGCCTGGTAGCGATCGCCCCCGGTCTGGTACACCATCTCCACCCCACAAGCAGCGATCGCGTTATCCGCCCGATCCAAGCTGTTTGAGCAGGGTTCGATCTCCCGACTCTCAGCGCGAAACATCAAATCTATCGAGGTTGCAGTCATTCGTTTAACAGACGGTAGGAAAACAGTTTATGAGAAAGGGTGTGTGGGGAGCAGTATCAAAACGTTCCGAATCTATCAGTGACTTCAGGAGCGAACGGTTAAACTCCAGACGAATCGCACCAGACTTCAACTGTAAACAGTCGAGACAGGCATTTCATCCCCTAGGGGATTAGACCTTACGTCTATTCTAGAAGTTCAAATTCTGCTATGGGATGAATTCATGTGACAGATGTGTGAACGATTGTCGTCCTTTCGGATTGAGAAAGATTTCTCTCCATGTGCAGATGCGTCAAGATAATTCAAAATTTTACGCTGATCTCCACAGTTTCTAGCAAGCTCATGCTTTAAACACGATCGCAGGATCAACTCTGGTTACTTTTTGCACAGCAAAGAGGGCTGATCCGACGCACATCACGACGGTTAAGACGAGAATTCCTGCTCCAGTCGCAGGCGTGATCAAAATCATGATTCCTTTCGCTGCTTGCGTCCACGCACCCAAACCGAGACAGAGAGCAATGCTGGGAATATATCCCAAGACCGCCATCCAGAGCGCTTGTTCTAGAATTACGCTGTAGATTACCCAGTTTGACGCACCCATCGCTTTGAGAGTTCCAAACTCGCGAATATGGTCTGAGACCGATGAGTAGAGGATTTGCCCAACGATCACCATTCCTACGATGAAACCGACCGCCGCACCAAGTCCGAGAATGAAGCCGACTCCAGTTCGATTCGTCCAGAACGTACGGGTCAGGTCAGCCATTTCGGCTTGGGTGAAGACGCGAGTGTTTGGAAGGGCAGCTTCGAGCCGTTGTCTAAGTTGATTCAAATCTTCGCCCGGTTTGGCGCGAATCAGGACGAACGAAATGGGATCTTGAACGTTGACGCGACGCGGAGCAGGGGGATTCGGTTCGGGATCGCCAAATTTCGGAGCTTGATTGAGGCAGGCGACTCTTCCGCTAGAATCCGTTGTGCAGGTGATTCCGGTATCTGAACCGCCGAGACCGTAAGCGTTCGCGTTTTCTAAAGAGGTGTAGATAAAAGCACTAGATGCGATCGATTGCGTGTCTTGTGTTGCTCCCACAAATCGAGCCGGGAGCGCGTTGAAAGCCCCGATCGTTCCTCGATCGTTTAATTGATTCAGTCCGAGCACCTTCAAACTATTCGTATCGACAATGACTGAATACGGCTGATTCAAATCTGAGAGCTTGCCTTGTGTGACTTGCCAGCCTGCAAACATGCGACTATTCGGATCAAAGCCGTAGATCCGAATCGGATTGATTCTGCCGCTACTATCGCGCCAAATGCTCGATCGAATCATGAGGGCTTCGGCTCGATCGACTCCCGCGACTTTTTGCGCCTCTTCCACTCGTTGAGCAGGCATTGGTGAAGACAATTCGAGATGCAGGATATCTTTGGACGCGACCCAAAGATCGGCACTGGCATGATCAACGAGTCGAGCGGTCGATCGGCTAAATCCTCGGAGAATTCCGATCTGAATCGTAACGAGACTGACAGCGAAAACGATTCCAGCTTGAGCGACGATAAACCGAGGGATGTCTTCAAACAGGTTTTTGCGGGCGATCGATGCCATAGGACGGAAGGTGGGGGGAGTGCGGGAAGCGGAGCGATTCAGGCTGGCGGTCATATCAGAAACAATTACAGTAAATGGTATGACCAATCCGTTGGTTTGGACGTTCCCTTTTTGAGAGTACGACCTCACTTTCTACAAAGTGACTGCGATAAAGGCGGAGCTAATAGAAATTTGCTAAATTCATCATTTCTGCTTATCAATTCGATTCGGACTGTGGAAAACTGAATCGTTTCTGTGGAAAACCTGTGAAAATATTGTCGAAAACCGCGATCGCTTTGCGGAATTTCCGAAACTTTCCACAGCCGACCCCGGAGTTTTCCACAAGGCACAATCGCATTTCATCCCAAAAAATCGCCTTTCCCAAAGTTTTCCACAATTTCCACAGGTCGTACAATAGTACTGATAACGACTGTTTTTTCCTGCCTTTGCCGCTAGAGTAGATCGATCGTGCAAAGGGTGTTACTATGCTCAGACGTAATCAAAAACGCTAGATGTAGGGTTCAAATTTAGAAATTTCCACCTTATATAGAGTCTGTCTTACTTTTCCACAGCTTTCTTGTCCCATACTCCGGCAACTCCTATGAAACTGGTCTGCGCCCAAACTCACCTCAACTCCCACTTATCGCTGGTTAGTCGTGCGGTTGCTTCGCGCCCCAGCCATCCGATTCTTGCCAACGTGCTCCTAAAAGCGGACAGTGCAAGCCAGCGTGTCATTCTTAGCGCTTTCGATCTCAGCTTAGGAATTCAAACCAGTTTCCCAGCCCAAATCGAAACAGGTGGCGTTCTCACCCTTCCCGCCAAACTGCTGAGCGACATTGTATCGCGATTAGCAGACGGTAACATTACGATCGAGAGCGACGCGGATACAAATCATGTCACGACGATTACTTCCGCATCGGGACGTTACCAAGTTCGCGGTATGGGAGCCGACGAATTCCCTGAATTGCCCAAGATCGAAGAAGGTGAACAGACTCAACTCGCTGCCGATCGATTAGTGGATGGATTACGTGGCTCATTGTTTGCGGCAAGTGCGGACGAAACCAAACAAGTCTTGACCGGAGTGCATGTGAGTAAGCAGTCCGACGGATTAGAGTTCGCGGCAACCGATGGACACCGATTAGCAGTGGTGACCACGCTTGAGGAAGAAACTGCACCCGAAGAAACTCAATTCGATGTGACAGTTCCGGCGAAAGCACTCCAAGAATTGATGAAAATGCTCGATCGTCAAAACGGAAACGCGATCAATGTGCAATTCGATCAAGGCCAAGTGGTGTTCGAGTGGACAGATCAGCGATTGACGAGCCGATTGTTAGAAGGACAATACCCGAACTATCGTCAGCTTGTGCCGCGTCAATTTACGCATCAAATGACAATCGATCGACGAGCTTTCCTCAGTGCACTAGAACGGATTTCGGTGTTGGCAGACCAAAAGAACAACATTGTGAAAGTGCAACTTGATCCAATCAATGGGCAGCTTACTTTGTCGGTTGATGCTCAAGATGTGGGAAGTGGACGAGAAGCAATCCCGGCTCAAATTTCTGGAGAAGGAATGGATATTGCCTTCAACGTTCGATACTTGCTTGATGGACTGAAAGCAATCAACAGTACGGAAGTTCAGATGCAATTGAATACAGCGACGAGTCCAGTGGTTCTATCACCGCTGGGAAATCTGAAAATGACTTACTTGGTAATGCCAGTTCAAGTCAGATCCTAGCCTCGTAGCGTTTATCAGTGCACTGGAAGCATAACTTTTTCGTCATGGAAAGGTTATGCTTTCACTATAAGGGCAGAACCTCAAACTCGTTTGCTCGATCGATTAGCATTCAAGTTGCTGCAACGGACACTCACAGGGAGATTGCTCAAGCCATTGAGTTCCAACTTGATAAAGTGCTGCCATCACAGGCTGAATTTGGCGACCTTTAGACGTGAGGGAGTATTCGACGTGAGGTGGAACTTCTGCAAATACTTGTCGATCGATTAAACCATTTTCTTCAAGTTCCCTTAGACGAATCATCAGCGTTTTAGTGCTAATTCCTGGTAGCGCAGCTAACAATTCATGCGTTCGACGACTGCCTGTGAATAGTTCTCTTAAGACTAAAATTGACCATTTATTGCCCAGTAGATCAACAACGAATTGGATCGGGCATTTAACATCGAGACAATCGATCGCGCTATTCATCAATTCAACCTTACCGCTACCATCTCCTCTACTTTATTCGTTTACTTTGTTGTTTCCCCTAAAGATTTAAGAGTTTCTTCACAACCCTGTAGAACTGTGTCAGCCAGTTAATTTTTTACAACAGGTAACTATGGGGTGGTTAGTGTAATCAACTTGCGGATTGATGAGAAATCACTAGGATGAGGATGTTGAGCGAATCAACCGGAACCTGTCGTGTTTGGCAGCTTCTGTGAACGAGTTTTGTTAGGGGACTGTGACGATGATTCGATTATTGGTAGGAATTTTGGCATTCGTGATCAATCAGGTTTACCGCGATCGCCCAATGCCGCGTTTTTATGTGCTAGAAACCGTAGCGCGGGTTCCTTATTTTTCTTACCTGTCTGTTTTGCATCTGTATGAAACACTGGGCTTTTGGCGCAAGGCAGATTGGTTAAAAGTTCACTTTGCAGAATCTTGGAATGAACTGCATCACTTGTTGATTATGGAAGAACTCGGTGGCAGTCGAAGTTGGATCGATCGAGTGCTGGCAAGAAGTACTGCATTGGTTTACTACTGGATTGTTGTGGGGCTGTATCTTGTTCATCCGAGGGCGGCTTACAATTTTATGGAGCTAGTCGAAAGTCATGCTTATCGTAGTTATGACAAGTATCTGAAAAACAATGAGCAGTACTTGAAGGGACAGCCTGCACCTCAAGTTGCAGTGAACTACTATCGTGATGGTGATCTGTATATGTTTGATGAATTTCAAGCAGGAAGAAAGCCCGAAGAGCGTCGTCCCACGATCGACAATCTCTATGATGTGTTTGTTGCAATCCGAGATGATGAGGCAGAACACATTAAAACAATGGTGGCTTGTCAACGTTCTGATGCTCAACTTACACTGATGAGTCCGCATCGTGTTTGTGAGATCGAAGCAATGTCCGAGAAGAATTGCGCTCAAAACGATGAGGCTGTTGCAGTTTAGTTGATTTCAGTAAACACTAGGGCGTGTTCTAAAACTTCTCGCTGCGATTGCATCTCGCCCGTGATTAGAATCCGGGCTAACAGAACAAAGTCCACCGAAGGGACTGCAAGTTACTCTTAGTCCCTTCAGTGGACTTTGTTCTGTTAGTGCGAACTTCCAGTTCAGCGCGGTCATGAACGCAGCGAGGAATTTTATAGCAGTAGAAGTTTAGATTAGGACATGCTCAGAGTTGCCCTCAAACTCCCAATTCTGCGTGCTCAAGACTCTTGCTCCCCCAAACTTGGGGCTGGGGGGCGTGCTCGAAGTGTCCTCACTAGAGAGAGTAAGTACTGCTATAGAACACGTCCTAGCAGTTTCCAGACAGATTGATCGCTTTTTGAGGACTGTTCGCTTCTGTTATTTAAGCAGACATAATGGTATCTTCAATAACATTTTGCTAAAACCAAAATGTTAGCTGCTGATACAGAAATATCTAAAATTGTGCGGAAGGATTGGGAGACTCATTTTGCAATTTTTTGAGTTCTCTATGGTTCAAATTTAAGCTTTTAGATCGTGCCTCTCTTGGCGTTTAGAACTATGATGATAGTGAACACTAAATGAGACGGCTGATCGCTACAAATGCCCTCTGTTCGCGCTTTGCAAGTTGTAGAATGAATCGTTCACCAAGAGGTCAATCAAGATGGTGGAACAATGGAAAGGCTTCAACTCAGGTCAATGGAAAACGGAGATTAATGTTCGTGATTTCATTCAAAAAAATTACACTCCTTACGCTGGAGATGCTTCGTTCCTAGTCGGTGCGACTGAAACAACTGATGCGCTTTGGTATCAAGTCAAGAATTTGATGCGGCTAGAGCGGGAAAAAAGCATTTTAGATGCAGATACCACGATCGTTTCAACCATTACGGCTCATGCGCCAGGATATATCGATCGAGCTTTGGAAAAAATCGTTGGACTACAAACGGATCAACCTTTAAAACGGGCAATCATGCCGTTCGGTGGAATTCGAGTGGTGAAGTCTGCTCTCAAAGCTTACGGCTACCAGCTTGATCCCGATACTGAAGCAATTTTCAAATACCGAAAGACGCACAATGATGGTGTGTTTGATGCTTACACTCAAGAGATGCGATTAGCGCGGCATTCTGGCATCATTACGGGCTTACCCGATGCGTATGGTCGCGGTCGAATCATCGGGGACTATCGCCGAGTTGCATTATACGGAGTCGATCGCTTAATTGATGATAAGAAGGTTCAACTCAAGTCTTTAGAATTGGACACGATCGATGAAACAGTGATTCGATCGCGTGAAGAACTCTCTGAGCAGATTCGCGCACTGTTTGAACTCAAAGACATGGCAGCCGCCTACGAGTTTGATATTAGCGAACCTGCACAAACCGCTCAGGAGGCGCTTCAATGGCTCTATTTTGGCTACCTTGCAGCGATCAAAGAACAAAATGGAGCCGCGATGTCGATCGGGCGAATTTCGACATTTCTTGATATTTACTGTGAGCGCGATTTAGCGCAAGGAATCATCACAGAATCTGAACTGCAAGAGCTGATTGATCACTTTGTGATGAAGCTGCGGATGGTGCGATTTCTGCGGACTCCAGACTATAACGAGCTGTTCTCAGGCGATCCCACTTGGGTGACTGAAAGCATTGGTGGAGTCGGCGAAGATGGTCGTCCTTTGGTGACGAAGAATAGCTTCCGATTCTTGCACACACTACGGACTTTAGGAGCAGCACCAGAGCCAAATTTAACCGTTTTGTGGTCGGAAAAATTGCCCAGAGCTTTCAAGGAGTTTTGTACAAAACTGTCGATCGCAACCAGTGCGATTCAGTACGAAAACGATGATCTGATGCGTCCTTACTGGGGAGATGATTATGCGATCGCATGTTGTGTTTCGGCAATGCGAGTCGGCAAGCAGATGCAGTTCTTTGGCGCACGAGTCAATTTAGCAAAGTGCTTGCTTTATGCAATTAATGGTGGCAGAGATGAAAAATCAGGCGAACAGATTGCACCGCCCGTTGATCCTATTCTCTCTGATGAACTGGATTATGCAGAAGTTGTTGGGAAGTTCAAGCCGATGATGGCGTGGTTAGCAAGGACCTACATCAATACGCTGAATGTCATTCACTACATGCACGATCAATACTGTTATGAGCGGTTAGAAATGGCGCTACATGACAAAGAGATTCTGCGAACAATGGCTTGTGGAATTTCAGGGTTATCAGTTGTGACGGATGCACTCTCGGCGATTCAATTTGCCAAAGTGAAAGTGGTTCGGAACGAGGAAGGTCTAGCCGTCGATTATGAGATTGAAGGCGAGTTTCCGAAGTATGGTAATAATGACGATCGCGTGGATCAGATGGCAGTAAATCTAGTTACTGACTTTATGAACGAACTGCGGAAACATCAAACTTACCGGAATGCTGTCCCGACTCAATCGGTGCTCACGATTACTTCTAACGTGGTGTACGGTAAGAAGACTGGCAGCACTCCCGATGGTCGTAAAGCAGGTGAGCCGTTTGCTCCGGGCGCGAATCCGATGCACGGTCGAGATACAAAAGGCGCGATCGCATCTCTCGCCTCTGTTGCTAAACTTCCTTATCAAGAAGCACAAGATGGCATCTCGAATACTTTCTCGATCGTGCCTACTGCTTTGGGAAGGAGCGAGGTCGATCGCGTTAATAACCTGACCGGGATGATCGATGGTTACTTCCAGCAAGGTGGTCATCATCTTAATGTGAATGTTCTCGATCGAGCAATGCTTCTTGATGCAATGCAACACCCAGAACTCTATCCGCAGCTAACTATCCGCGTTTCGGGCTATGCTGTGAATTTTATTAAGCTAACGCGGGAACAGCAGTTAGATGTGTTAGAGCGAACATTCCACGAACGGTTCTAATGATGATGAACACGCTTCCAGCTACGACAGGTTACATTCATTCTGTGGAGTCTTGCGGCACAGTGGACGGTCCAGGAATTCGATTCATTGTGTTCACGTCAGGCTGTCCTCTGCGCTGCTTGTATTGCTGCAATCCTGATTGTCGTCATCTAGAAGACGGAAAGTTAGTGAATGTAGATCAACTGATCGACGAAATTCAGAAATATACTCCTTACATGAACGCTTCTGGGGGTGGCGTGACGATTTGTGGAGGAGAACCTCTCTATCAGCCTCAATTTGTTCGAGAAATTCTGCAACGATGTCAAGCCTTGAAGATTCACACTGCGATCGATACCTCTGGCTTTTGTGAACTCTCGATCGCGATCCCCGTGATTGAATTTGCGAACCTTGTGTTGCTAGATGTTAAATCATTCGATGCAAGCACTTACCATAAGGTAACAGGTGTTAACATTGAACCAACCCTAACACTCGCTCGTTACCTCGATCAGATTGGTAAGCCCGTTTGGATTCGATTTGTTCTCGTTCCTGGTTTAACTGATGATCCACAAAACATTGCTGGACTGGCAGATTTTCTCGCCACGATGACCAATATCGAAAAAGTCGATGTTTTGCCCTTTCATAAGTTGGGCGAATACAAATGGAAACAACTGGGGTATGAGTATTTGCTTGAAGACACACCCCCACCGACACCAGAGCAAGTAAAAGCTGCGATCGACATTTTTAGAAGTCGCAACCTTAATGCAATGTAGCTTGCTCCGTTAGAACTACACGCTACTTGGGACAACATTTATGAACGTTGTAGCTGAACATACACAAAATCTTGAAACTCTGATTCAACAAATCAAAGCTGCACAAACGTGCTACGCAACCTACACGCAAGAGCAGGTTGATCATATTTTCAAAAAAGCAGCACAGGCAGCGAATGAAGCTCGCATTCCACTCGCTAAGCTTGCAGTCGCTGAAACGGGGATGGGAATTGTTGAAGATAAAGTGATCAAAAATCACTTTGCATCGGAATTTATCTATAACAAGTACAAACACGAACAGACCTGCGGCATTCTTGAAGATGATCCCGCTTTTGGTTATCAACGCATTGCTGAACCGATCGGGGTCTTAGCAGGCATTGTCCCTGTCACGAATCCAACTTCTACCACAATCTTCAAGGCGTTGCTGGCACTCAAAACCCGCAACGCCATTATTTTCTCTCCTCATCCGAGAGCAAAGCAATGTACAGCGATGGCGGCGAGAATTGTTCTAGAAGCTGCGATCGCGGCAGGTGCACCTCCAAATTTAATCGGCTGGATTGAAGAACCCACGATTGAGCGATCGCAAGCTTTGATGCAACACCCAGACATTAAGCTGATCATTGCGACAGGAGGTCCTGGCATGGTCAAAGCCGCTTATTCATCGGGACATCCATCATTAGGAGTCGGAGCCGGAAATACTCCAGCAATTATTGATGAAACGGCAAACATCAAAATGGCAGTTTCATCGATTTTGCTCAGTAAAACCTTTGATAACGGAATGATCTGTGCAAGTGAGCAATCGATCGTGGTGGTTGATGCGGTGTATGAAGCCGTGAAGCAGGAATTTATCGATCGAGGTGCTTATTTTCTCGATGCGGCAGAACGCGATCGCTTACGCCATTGTGTTCTTGAAAACGGTCACTTGAATCCTAGGATTGTTGGACAGTCTGTAGAACGGCTGGCTCAGCTTGCTGATCTCCAGTTTGAGCAAGGTATACCTAAAGTCTTGATGGCAGAAGTTGAGGAAGTTGGCGTTCAAGAGCCACTGTCTTATGAGAAGCTATCACCGATTTTGGCAGTTTATCGATCGAGTACCTTTGAAGATGCGGTTCAAACTGCGGAACAGCTCATCGAATTTGGTGGATTGGGGCACACTTCGGTGCTGTATACGATGCCTTCTAACACAGCACACATTCAGCATTTTGAGAGCATTTTGAAAACGTCAAGAGTGTTGATCAATACACCTGCTTCTCAAGGTGCAATCGGAGATCTTTATAACTTCCGTCTTGATCCGTCACTCACATTAGGTTGTGGAAGTTGGGGCGGTAATACAGTCTCTGAAAACGTTGCTCCCCATCATTTGCTCAACATCAAAACTGTATCGCAGCGACGTGAAAATATGCTGTGGTTCCGAGTGCCGCCGAAGGTCTATTTTCGTGATGGATGCTTACCTGTCGCATTGAAGGAACTGATCGGAAGACAACGGGCGTTTGTTGTGACAGACAAGCCGTTGTTTGATTTGGGCGTTTCGGAGAAAGTGACACACGTTCTCGAAAGCATCAACATCACGCATCAAACGTTTTATGATGTTGAACCTGATCCCTCACTCGATACGATCGAGAAAGGTTTGGCTCAAATTAAGCTATTTCAGCCCGATGTGATTATTGCGATCGGGGGCGGATCGCCGATGGATGCTGCCAAAGTGATGTGGTTGATGTATGAGCAACCAGATACCGAATTTGAGGGATTAGCAACTCGATTCATGGACATTCGCAAACGGGTTTATGAAGTGCAACCTCTGGGACAGAAAGCCAGTATGGTCTGCATTCCAACAACTTCGGGAACTGGCTCAGAAGTTACTCCGTTTGCAGTCGTGACCGATCAGCACACTGGGATTAAGTATCCATTAGCAGATTACGCACTGACTCCGAATGTTGCGATCGTTGATCCCGATCTCGTGATGCAAATGCCGAAACGACTGACTGCATACGGCGGATTAGATGCGCTGACTCATGCGATCGAAGCTTATGTTTCAGTCTTTGCTTCTGAGTTCACGAATGGACTCGCGCTAGAAGCAATTCGATTGTTGATGAAGTATCTCCCTGCGGCATATCAAGAAGGTGCGAACAATCCTAAAGCACGAGAAAAGGTACATTACGCAGCAACAATGGCAGGAATGGCATTTGCGAATGCTTTCTTGGGAATTTGTCATTCGCTGGCTCATAAGCTCGGTTCTACATTCCACGTTCCTCACGGGCTTGCCAATGCACTACTGATTTCTCATGTGATTCGGTACAATGCAACCGATGTTCCGTTCAAGCAAGCAATCTTTCCACAGTACAAATATCCAAATGCAAGATGGCGCTATGCTCAAATTGCAGAGTACGTGGGACTAAACGGAGCAACCGAGGATGAAAAAGTTGAAAAATTGATTGATGCGATCGAAGTGCTCAAAGCTCAACTTGACATTCCCAAAACCATTAAAGAAACGCTTTCGGATGAAGATGCCAAATTCTATGATCAAGTGGAATGGATGGCAGAGCAAGCTTTTGATGATCAATGTACGGGTGCGAATCCGCGCTATCCGTTGATTGAAGACCTCAAATCGCTCTACATTCTGGCTTATGAAGGAACTGCGGTAGAGCGACCTAAAGACGAAGACAGTAGGTTGATGACGATAGTGAGGAAATTTGCATGAATATTGTTTCTTTCGCAAGTCACTCACAAGACCGCGTTTCTGACATTTTACGAACCGAGTTTCATCCGCTCGATGCAATCTTTTCACCCAAGACGATCGCAGTAATCGGCGCAACTGAACGCGAAGGCAGCGTCGGCAGGACAGTGCTGTGGAATTTGATCAGTCATCCTTTTGGCGGCACGATTTTTCCGGTGAATCCGCAGCGATCGAGCATTTTGGGGATTAAAGCTTATCGCTCGATCGCTGAAGTTCCTGAAGCGGTTGATCTCGCAATGATTGTTACGCCTGCGAAGACAGTTCCTGATGTTGTGGGTGAGTGCGTTGATGCAGATGTGAAAGGCGCGATTGTTCTTTCTGCTGGCTTTCGGGAAGTCGGAACTGTGGGCACTGATTTAGAAGAACAGATTCGTGCTCATCTTAGGCGTGGTCGGTTGAGAATGATTGGTCCGAACTGTTTGGGAGTGATGAATCCGCATCTAGGATTAAATGCGACGTTTGCCAATTCGATCGCACAGCCTGGAAAAGTGGGTTTTATCAGTCAAAGTGGTGCATTGTGCAGTGCGATTCTGGACTGGAGCCTGCATGAGAATGTTGGCTTTAGCTCGTTTATCTCGGTCGGATCGATGCTCGATGTCGATTGGGGTGATTTGATCTACTATCTGGGCGATGATCCGCAGACTGAAAGCATTGTGATCTACATGGAATCGATCGGGAATGCGCGATCGTTTCTTTCTGCGGCGCGAGAAGTTGCACTGACAAAACCCATTATCGTGATTAAGGCGGGACGAACTGAAGCAGCGGCGCAGGCGGCAACCTCGCACACAGGCGCATTAGCGGGAAGTGATGCTGTGTTTGATGCGGCACTCCGACGCTGTGGAGTGTTGAGAGTCGATCGCATTTCTGATCTGTTTATGATGGCGGAGATTTTAGCAAAACAGCCTCGACCGAAAGGATCACGTCTTGCAATCATTACAAATGCAGGTGGACCTGGAGTCTTAGCAACCGATGCTTTAGTGACCAACGGCGGAACTTTAGCAGAACTATCATCAGACACGATCGAGACTTTAAATCAGCATCTTCCCGCACATTGGAGTCATCACAATCCGATCGATATTCTCGGTGATGCTGATCCCGATCGCTATGCCAAAACATTAGAAGTCGTTGCTACTGATCCGAATAGCGATGGCTTACTTGTGATCCTTAGTCCGCAATCCATGAGCGATCCTACTCGAACGGCTCAACAGTTACAGCAGTATGCTCGACTTGGAAAACCTCTTTTAGCCAGTTGGATGGGAAATTCAGAAGTAGCAGCAGGAGCAGAAATTCTCAATCAAGCGAACATTCCGACCTTTGCTTATCCCGATACGGCAGCGCGATTGTTTAACTACATGTGGCGCTATAGCTACAATCTACGCGGCATCTATGAAACTCCGAATTTAGCAGAAGCCGAAACCGTCAATCGTTCCGCGATCGCAACTTTGATTCACAATGCTAGAACCGCAGGACGAACCCTGTTAACCGAGTTTGAGTCAAAGCAAATTCTTGCAGCTTACGGCATCTCAACAGTTGAAACTTATGTTGCTCGTACCGTTGAAGATGCGGTGCAACTAGCTGAGCAGCTTGGTTATCCGGTTGTGCTCAAGCTCTATTCAGAACGCATCACACACAAAACAGATGTGGGCGGTGTGCAGTTGAATTTACTCAATGCTGAAGCAGTTCGAGAAGCCTATCATGCGATCGCATCTACCGTAACAGAGCGAACCCAAGACCCGACCGCTTTTTTAGGCGTGACGGTACAACCAATGGTTCAGCGAGACGGATATGAACTGATTGTGGGGAGTAGTCTCGATCCTCAGTTTGGTTCTGTGATGCTGTTCGGTTCTGGGGGGCAATTGGTGGAAGTGTATCAAGATCGCGCGATCGCACTTCCACCATTAAACACGACCTTAGCGCGGCGAATGATGGAGCAAACGCACATTTACCAAGCCTTGAAAGGAGTGCGGGGACGAAAAGCGATCGGTTTAGCAGCGATCGAACAGCTACTTGTGCGGTTTAGCCAACTCGTCGTTGAACAACGCTGGATTAAAGAGATTGAAATTAATCCACTGCTTGCTTCATCAAACACACTCATCGCGCTAGATGCTCGAATTGTTCTTCATGATTGCAATGTGAGTGAAGCCGAACTTCCTCCTTTAGCGGTTCGCCCTTATCCAAACCAGTTTACCTGGCAGAAAACATTACCGAATCAAAGAGAGATTACGATTCGTCCCATTCGCCCAGAAGATGAACCTTTGCTGATTCAGTTTCACAAAACTCTGTCGGAAGAGAGCGTGTATTTCCGCTACTTTCATCTGATTGGACTCAAGCAGCGAATTGCTCACGAACGTCTGACACGACTGTGTTTTATTGACTACGATCGCGAACTTGCTCTCGTCGCTGAATCTAAAGATCCTCAAGCTGGAACCTCGGAGATTCTTGCGATCGCTCGATTGAGCAAACTCCATGCCATCAATGAAGCAGAGTTTGGATTGATAGTCAGCGATCGCTATCAATGCCAAGGACTGGGGACAACTTTGCTGCAATGCTTACTGAAGGTTGGACGGTATGAACAAGTCGATCGTATCCGGGCTGAAATCCTTTGTGAGAACAGAGCAATGCAGCGGGTTTGCGAAAAGCTAGGCTTTCATCTCCGCCGCAGTCGTGAAGATGACGTGATCCACGCTGAGATTTCACTCTCGATCGATGAGAATTAAGGAGCAAAGATGATGTTGCACTCAAAACCTGATGCGTATCAAGAACTACTAGAAATTCCACCAGGCTATCTCAACATTATGGGGTATGTAGATGAGTCGGCGGTCAATGGTCCAGGAAATCGTGCAGTGATTTGGGTGCAGGGCTGTATGCGCGAATGTTCTGGATGTTTTAATCCTGCCTCTTGGTCGTTTGAAGTCAACCAACTGGTTTCGGTTGATAGTCTAGTGAAGAAGATTTTGAGCCACGATCGCAATCAAGGCGTAACGTTTTCTGGCGGTGAACCGTTTTGGCAAGCTCCCGCACTCGCATCTCTTGCGCGTCAAGTTAAAGCGGCGGGATTGAATGTGATGTCTTTCACGGGATTTACCTTAGAACAACTGCGATCGAACTATGCACCCGCAGGTGCTCAAGATCTCATTGACCAACTCGATTTGCTGATTGATGGAGCTTATGTTGAATCTCTAGCGATTCACAGTCCCAACTCTCTAGTTTCCTCTAGCAATCAGCGAGTTCACGTTTTCAATCCAGAGTTTCGCGATCGTCTGACTTGGGGAAGTGATCAAATCGAAATTCATGTGCTCAAAAATGGCGATCGCATTGTTACAGGCTACCAAGGTCAAATGGCTTTATCTGAGTCATAAAAACGTTATTTGAGGAGTAAAAAGTTATGGTTACGACCCCTAGCAAATTGATCACAGAACGCTCGATCAGTGCTTATGGTGAAGCGCGATCGACCGTTCAAGGATCACCACTGAATCAAGATGAGCTTCGCAAAATTCATGCTTTCTGGCAAGCCTGCAACTATCTTGCAGCAGGCATGATTTACCTACGTGGCAATCCATTGCTAAAAGAACCACTCAAACCTGAACATCTGAAAAATCGCCTTTTAGGTCACTGGGGATCAAGTCCGGGCTTGAGCTTCATCTACACTCACTGCAACCGATTGATCAAGAAATCAAATCTCAACATGATTTTTCTTGCAGGTCCAGGACATGGTGCTCCGGGTGTTCTCGCTCCCATCTATCTAGAAGGAACTTACTCAGAAGTCTTTCCCGATAAGAGCGAAGATGTGGAAGGACTTTTGCACTTTTTCAAGCAGTTCTCTTTCCCTGGCGGAATTGGGAGCCACTGTACACCTGAGACTCCTGGATCAATTCATGAAGGCGGCGAACTCGGCTACAGTGTTTCTCATGCTTATGGAACTGTGTTTGACAATCCAGATTTGATCAGTGTCGTTGTTGTTGGCGATGGAGAATCGGAAACAGGACCCTTAGCAACCGCATGGCACTCGAATAAATTCATCAATCCGGCTCGTGATGGAGCGGTCTTGCCGATTCTGCATTTGAATGGCTACAAAATCAACAATCCTACGATTCTGTCGCGTGTGAGCCATGAAGAACTGGGAGATTTGTTCAAAGGATATGGGTATCAGCCATACTTTGTCGAAGGTAGTGATCCGGACACGATGCACCAAGCAATGGCAGCGACGCTAGAACAATGCGTGAGTGAAATTCAAGCCATTCAGCAACTTGCTCGTAGTGGTAATGTGGTGCATCGTCCTCGTTTTCCCTTAATCATCTTACGCACTCCCAAAGGTTGGACAGGTCCGCAGCAAGTCGATGGTCATAAAGTCGAGGGATTTTGGCGATCGCATCAAGTTCCTCTTGCTGAAGTTCAACGCAATCCTGAACATCTCCAACAGCTAGAAGCCTGGATGAGAAGCTACAAACCTGAAGAGCTATTCGACGACGAAGGTAAACTGATTGCCGAACTGAAAGCGATCGCTCCGACAGGTCAGCATCGGATGAGCGCAAATCCTCATGCAAATGGTGGGATTTTAAGACGATCGCTGAAAATGCCAAACTTCCGCGATTATGCAATTCAAATTGCTAAACCTGGACAGATTGAAGCTGAAAATACCAAGCCATTGGGTCAGTTCCTTCGGGACATCATGAAGATGAATCCCACAAACTTCCGCGTTTTTGGTCCTGATGAGACGACTTCAAATAAGCTCAATGCTATCTATGAGGTTAGTAAGAAATTCTGGATTGCAGAGTATCTTCCCGAAGATGAGGACGGAGGGGAACTTTCTCCAGACGGTCGAGTAATGGAAATGCTGAGCGAGCATACGTTAGAAGGTTGGCTAGAAGGCTACTTGCTCACGGGACGACATGGTTTCTTTTCAACCTATGAAGCCTTTGTCCATGTGATTGATTCAATGTTTAACCAGCACGCGAAATGGTTAGAAATTTGCAATCATCTTGCTTGGCGTGAAGACGTTGCATCTTTGAATCTTCTAATTACTTCTACCGTTTGGCGACAAGACCACAACGGATTTACACACCAAGATCCAGGCTTTCTCGATCTAGTTGTGAACAAAAGCCCTTCGGTGACTCGAATCTATTTACCGCCCGATGTGAATTCTCTGTTATCAGTCGCGGATCACTGTTTGCGAAGCACAAACTACATTAATGTCATTGTCTCTGACAAACAGCTTCATTTCCAGTATATGGACATGGAAACTGCGATCCAACATTGCACAAAAGGAATCGGTATTTGGGATTGGGCAAGTAACGATCAAGGCTCAGAACCAGATCTTGTGATGGCGACTGCGGGCGATATTCCAACTCAGGAGGCACTCGCGGCAACGGCAATGCTGCGTGAGGAATTTCCAGATTTGAAGATTCGGTTTATCAATGTTGTCGATCTGTTTAAGCTGCAACCGGATACAGAACATCCACACGGGATGAGCGATCGCGATTTTGATAGTTTATTCACGATCGATAAACCGATTATCTTCAACTTTCATGGCTATCCTTGGTTGATCCACCGTCTCGCGTATCGTCGCACGAATCACGCAAATCTGCACGTCCGAGGCTACAAGGAGAAGGGCAACATTAACACACCGCTAGAACTGGCGATTAATAACAATATCGATCGCTTTAGTTTGGCGATGGATGCCATCGATCGAGTTTCCAAGTTAAGAGTTGCAGGTGCTCATGCTAAGGAAAAGTTCAAGAATATGCAGATTCAATGCCGCCATTATGCTTATGAGCATGGTACTGATCAGCCCGAAGTGATCAACTGGCGTTGGGATTTCTAGGTAAATGGTAATCATCGCTCTTCAGAGTCTTGAAGAGCGATGATTTTGCGGTTTCATTGGGAATAACGGGGTTGATTATTGCACGATGGAATTGCACTAATGAACACTGGATCGAGAGGTTTCAGCATCGATCGCAGGCAGACAATAGAGACAAAGTAACTGCCAAACAATCACAGCGATCCAGGGCAATTTTTGACAAAGCTGAATGAATTTAGAACGATTCGTGCTGGAGATTTCAGCCAGTTTTTGATTCGCGATCGCACACCGCTCTAGTCGAGTAAAGAATGCGGGATGATCGGTATCGAGTACGCTTGGAAATGCCCGCTTCGAGGTTTCATTCGTGCATCGGATCACTTCTTTGTTGTACTCATGCGGATCGATGCCGATTGAATCGTAGAATGTCGATCGCTCTAGAACTGTTAAGGTGTGAGTTGCAAACACGGTGAGCAGAAAAAATCGTGCCCACAGTTTTGCTTGCCAGCGTTTCCAAAGATGAGATTGCGATCGTAACAGGACTTTGAAAAAGTCCCCGTGTCGATTCTCATCCTGACACCAATGTTCAAAGTATTGGAACATTGGATAGAGTTGGTGTTCTGGATGTTGTTCTAGATGACGATACACCAAAATATAGCGCCAGTAACCAATCTTCTCGGAAAGGTAAACCGTGTAAATGACCCATTCTGGCGGAAAAAAAGTATAAGTTCGATGTTTCGTGAGATAGCCTAGATCAAGTGACAATCCAAAATCTGCCATTGCTTTGTTCAAAAAACCAGCATGACGCGCTTCATCTCGTGCTAGTAGGTGGAACGCTTCTGAGAGCAGCGGCTGGCGGTTTTTGAGTTTGCGGGAAAGCTCTTTAAATAGTAAAAATCCTGAAAACTCTGAGGTGCAAGAACGTTCTAGAAAATCAATAAATGCAAGTCGCGTTTCGCCCTCAATTTTTGTCCAATCTTGCTCGAATGTTTCATTACGAACAAAGTGATGGCGATTGTAGTCCGCTCGTAATTCGGCTACGACTGCTTCGAGTTCTGCTTGTTGTTCAGATAAATCCATCTGAGCAATTGCATCAAAATCAGTCGTGTAAAATCGAGGGGTTAACAGAGTCTCTTGAACAGGTGTTTTGACTCCAGAGAAATGATCAGGTGGTTCAGACCGCGAAACTGTAGTAACCATAGCGCGGAAGCTCAAACTAGATGACTTGTATCACTTTCCCTGAATCTGCGATCGTGCACAAGTCAGTTACTTTTCGTGCCGGATAGTTACCTGGTGTAAAGCATTGAGTCAGCACAAGGTTAGAGCAAATTTTAAAGAAATGTTGAGTTGTTCTTTTTAAGAGACGGTTCCATTGTTTCTGCGAGGATGTTTACAACGCATCGTTTCTTGCACTCACCCGCCCCGGAATGAAATTCGGGGCTAATTGAACGAAGTCCACTGAAGGGACTACAAACCAGGCAGAGTCAACTCTTCAGTCCTTTTCAAAGGACTTCGCACTGTTAGCCCGGAATTCATTCACGGGCGGGTAAACGCAATGAAAAATCACCTTTCAACCACCTTCTAAGTTAATTTCGGATACAGCCCAAGCTCCTTCGCAAGTTCACGAGCAACATGAACCAGAAACTCTGCGCCGTCCGCATTGTTTTCATGCGCCATAAAAGTCGAGACTTGAACCATTGTCTGAACTAATCCAGCATCGAGCAAGTCTGGCTTCGCATCCAATACGGCGGGTTCTTGACCGTTTGGACACTCCAACAACTGCTGGATCAATTCAAAATATTGTTGTTTTCGTTCTTCTGTCATGATGTTTGATTGTCGATCGTGGTTTGCTGCAAAATTCGTTCTAACTGTGCAACTTTTTGCTTAAATCTTGCGAATTGATAGGCTTGATAAGCTGTCCATACGGGAAATAATAGAAAAAGACTCATTAGAATCAGCGTCATTGCTGTGATGAGAGAGTTCCAGTCTAGAGAATAATGAACAAACTGGAGATGGTGATACCAAACTAATCCGAAGGTGACGAATGCTGGAAAAAGAATCGTTAGGGTGATGCTGCCGACTGCCAGAACATCATAAAATTTAGGCTTCATGACGATGCTAGAGGTTTAGAGAAGGAGTTAAAACGGTTTCGCAGTGTGGGTTTCTGGTTCAAAAAAGAAGCGCGATCGCGGTTGTGTATCTCCGTACATTTGAAACGTCACAGTCGGTTCAGTATCGATCGCTTCCACCGAGTGAATGGCATCAGGAGTAAAGCTCATAATCTCGCCAGCACTGACCACTCTTTGACCTGTAAGTTCGATCTTGTCAGGCAGTGTTCGATCGTGAGTCCGTCGCCAAAAAGTATGCTTCTCCTGACCTTTTAATACTGCAACCACGCCCCAGGTTCCATGATTATGAATCGGAGAGACGACACCTGGAGCGAAGGTCACATTCTGAACCGTTAACGGATAGCCAATCTCGTCGTACAGCGTTAGAACTGCTACGCCTGTTTTGGGACAGGGTTCGAGAAATTGGGTGCGGACATAGTAAGAGTTGGTAATGAGTTTTCGCACCAAACGGCGCAGTTGTGGTAGGCGATCCCACTCGTCCGCTTCGTTTTTGACTTGGGCAAGCAAATCAATTACTTCAGTCAGAAATCGATGCAAATAGTAATGGTCTACAATTAAATCCCATTCTCTTGCTGAGGGGCGGGTTTGACATTGCCCATCATCGGTCACGATCCAATCTCGAACGTTCATGGCTATCCGATTAGTTGAGTTACAAGCGTGGTGATCAATTGATGTGTGATCGGGAGACTATCGATCGCCATTCCCGCACACAGCAACATGAGGTAGAAAATTGAGTACTTAAAGGTCGATCGAGCAACGGTCAAATCAGACGGCGATCGCATCAGTAACCAAGCTTTTTGAACAAAGATTATCCCTAATACGATCGCAATACTGGCGTAGATTGCTCCCATCACATGAAGTGGATAAACGAGGAGTAACGTCGTCGGAATTAGTGCCAGAGTGTAGTAAAAAATCTGACGACTCGTTAGAGCATCTCCGACTACAACTGGAAGCATCGGAACACTAACCTTTGCATAGTCTTCGCGAATCATGATCGCGAGTGCCCAAAAATGCGGCGGTGTCCATAGAAAAATGATGGCAAATAAAACCCAAGCCGCCCAGCTTAAATCGCCCGTTACGGCTGCCCAACCCACTAGAGGCGGAATTGCTCCCGCAGCACCGCCAATTACGATGTTCTGAGTGCTATGACGCTTGAGCCAGTGAGTGTAGACGAGAACATACACCACGATGCCAGAGAGGGCGAGACACGCACTGAGGAAATTTGCAAACAGGGCTTGAAGCGTGAAAGATGCGATCGACAATCCAATCGCAAAGATTAAAGCATCTCTCGGCTGAACTCGACCTGACGGTAAAGGGCGATGGCGAGTGCGCTCCATGATGTAATCAATGTCTCGATCGTACAAACAATTAATCGTGTTAGCGGCTCCTGCTGCAAAGGTTCCACTCAAAAGCGTTACGATCAGAAGCTTCGGATCGACTTGTCCCTCAGAAGCAATCCACATCCCGCCCGCTGTTGTAATCAGCAAGAGTAGAATGATCCGGGGTTTGGTTAACTGCAAGTAATTGAGAAGGATTTGGGAAATCGTCTGATTTTGGTAAATGACACCAACGTTAACAGGTTCTTGCATTCGCGTTCATTCCTCAAACTAAAACAGCGTCAGGATGTACAACAGTGAAAATAGAATGATCCAGATGATGTCTACAAAGTGCCAGTAGATTTCCGCCATTTCGATGCCTGTGTGTTTGGTCTCAGAATAGTGACCCGGACGACGCGATCGCCAAATCACACCTAAGATCATTAACAGTCCAATCAAGACGTGCAAACCATGAAATCCGGTCATCATGTAGAAACAGTTCGCAAAGGTATTGGTCGTGAGTCCATAGCCTAGCGTCATGTATTCGTAAGCTTGACCTGCAAGGAATACAGCACCCATAAAAGCAGTAATTCCGAACCAAAGACGCATTCCTTTCACATCATTCTGTTTAATCGCAACATCGCCTTTGTGAATCACGAAGCTGCTAGAGATCAGAATCACTGTGTTAATGCTGGGAAGCAGGAGTTCTACTTCGGTTCCTTCGGGGGGAAACTCTGGCGTGATGCCTTTGAGGAATAGATAAGTGGCGAATAATGCACCGAACATCAAAGACTCAGAAATCAGGAAAGTGAGTAAACCGAGTGTGCGTAAATCTGGGTGTTCAGCATGTTCGACAGGTGCAATCGTGCCAGAATCGACAGTAACTTGAGTCATAGTGATTGAGGTTATTGTGCAGGAGCGGGATCAGTGGATGCTTCAGGAGGTTGCTCGTTCATGCCATAGTCGTAAGGTCCGTGAGTGACGACGGGCAGCACCTCCCAATTCTCGATCGCAGGTGGAGAACTGGTTGTCCATTCCAAAGTTAATGCGTTCCAAGGATTATCACCTGCTTTTTCGCCCTTGCTCCAACTCCAAATCACATTGATGTAAAAGGGGATCACAGAAACCGCAAGAACATAAGCCCCGATCGTACAAAGTTGATTGATTGAGGTGAACTGCGGATCATACATTGCGACGCGGCGTGGCATTCCTTGTAAACCGAGATAGTGCATCGGTAGAAAGGTGAGATGAGTGCCAATGAATGTTAGAGCAAAGTGAATCCGTCCCATCGGCTCATTTAACAATCTTCCCGTCATTTTTGGGAACCAATGATAGATTCCGGCATAGATACCAAAGACAGAGCCACCGAATAATACATAGTGGAAATGTCCAACCACATAATAGGTATCGTGAACGTGCAAATCAAACGGAGCCGTTCCCAGAGTTACGCCGCCTAAACCGCCCATCACGAACATCGACAGAAGTCCGATCGCGAAAAGCATCGCACTTGTATACCGAATCTTGCCGCCCCAAAGTGTTGCAACCCACCCGAAAATCTTAACGCCCGTTGGAACCGCAACAATTAGAGTCGAGATCGTAAAGAACATTCTCATCCAGCCTGGAGTGCCGCTAGTGAACATGTGATGCACCCAAACGAACAATCCGACCAAGCAAATCGCAACACTCGAATAAGCGATCGCTTTATAGCCAAAAATCGGTTTACGAGCATGAATCGGAATGACTTCGGACATGATCCCAAAGATTGGCAGAATCATCAAATAAACAGCAGGATGTGAGTAGAACCAGAACAAGTGCTGATATAAAACGACATTACCGCCTGCATCAGGTTTGTAAAAAGAAGTGCCGAAATTGATATCAAACAACAGCAACACTAATCCGATCGTCAAAACAGGAGTCGATAACAGCGCTAGAATCGAGGTTGCCATAATTGCCCAACAAAAGAGCGGTACTTGCGTCCACTTCATGCTGGGAACTTTCATCTTCCAGATTGTAATGACAAAGTTCAGCGAACCTAACACCGAAGAAGTTCCGACAAGTGCGATCGCGGCAATCCAAATTGATTGAGCGATCGGAGCCGTGATCGTACTCAGCGGCGGGTAAGATGTCCAGCCTGCCTGTGCGCCACCAAAGACAAAGCTCAGAACGAGAAGAAATCCAGCCGGAGGATTGAGCCAAAATGCGATCGCATTCAGCTTTGGAAACGCCATATCTCTCGCACCAACCATCAGCGGCACTAGGAAATTACCAAATCCCCCGATCGCAGCGGGAACAATCCACAGAAAGATCATGATTGTTCCGTGATTGGTCATGAACGCATTGTACAGATTTGCATCGACCAGATCAGAATCTGGTGTTGCAAGCTCTGTCCGAATCGCAACTGCCATCAATCCACCTACAAGGTAAAAGATAAACGCAGTAACGAGATACTGAATACCAATCACTTTATGATCAGTGTTGAAGGTGAAGTAGTCATACCACTTCCACGGCTGGTGTAGGGGTTGACTCACCTCAGAAGAGACAACAATATTAGGGTCTTGTGTTTGAGTCATGGTTACTTTAAAGGATGAAGTTGAGTCAAAGTATCAGCAGTGATGCCAATCTCCTGAGCGTAGGGAGCGAGGAATTCTGAATCAGTAGGATGAACTGCGATCGCTTGTTTGAGATCAGGAGCTTGAGCGAGTTTTGTTTCCTCTACCCATTTCTCAAACTCTTCGGGCGAATGAACAACCACACTCGATCGCATTCCTCCGTGATAAGCGCCGCAGAGTTCGGTACAAACAATTGGAAACTCACCTAGCTTAGTCGCGACAAACTGAAGCTGAGTTTGCTCACCTGGAATTACGTCTTGCTTAATACGAAACTGAGGAACCCAAAATGAATGAATTACATCCATTGCTTTCATCTTGAGTTGCACTTTTTGTCCTAGCGGAACGTGCAATTCACCTGGAGCGATTCCTTGCTGTGGATAGTCAAACAACCAAGCGTACTGCATCGCCATTACGTTCACTGTAAGTTCACTACCATCTTGTGCAGTTAAACCGTAAGTTGGAATCTCAGTCGTTAAAGCTTCATTATCTGTTGCATCTGAGAGTAAAGGTGCTGCTAGAGCAGTTCCAATTGGGTCGTGATTCGCGTGAGTGGTAGCAGCATGAATGTGTGCCATTCCTGATCCGACTGTGATCCCGCCCATTTTTTCATAGACATCGACGCTGTAAATTCCTAAACCAACGACGATGACGCTGGGGATTGCAGTCCAGAGAATTTCAAGAGCAAAGTTACCTTCGATCGGAACACCATCCGTTTCGTCGCCTTTCGGTTTTCGATATCTGAGCGTGAAGTATAGAATTGCGCCTTGCACCAAGATGAACAAAGCAGTACCAATTCCAACCATTAAACTGAAAAAGTCGTCTACCCACGGTGCTTGTTCTGAAGCTTGTGTGGGTAGGAGGTGATGATTTTGGCTGACCCAGAGGCTGATCAGAGTGATCCCAATGCCTGCAAGAAGAGTCAACAGCGAGGCAGGAATTTGTTTCATTGTTTCTCTGAAAATGTGTTTAGAAACAGCAATGTTGCGAAAGTAAAAGCGCGATCGCGACTGTCAATATGAGCGTCGAAGAAGACTGAATGCGTTTAGCTAAGTTGCTAATTCTAGAAACTTGAGGACTTTGAAACAGTGCTGTAGCTAGTTGAATTATTGCATGAATTTTAGTTCGATTTATAAAGATATCAAGTTAAGAAGACCTTAAAATTCGCTCTGTTTCATTTCAGTTTCAAGGAGATGGAGCATTGCTTTCTCTCTTGGTGCGAGTGACGATAAAGCCTATGAATAGAAGAAAGTGCTCCAAAATGTGCTTGGTATTACAAAGTGAAATTAGTCAAATGTTTATCGCAAACATAGTTTTGAGTAATCAATTTAGTAACGGATTTGGATATCAGTTCAAGCATTAGAAACTTCTGCTTTTTAATTTTGAAAGTCTTCAGTCTTTTAGTAGTAATTTGAGCGCGATTTCATGGAACCTTGAACTGTCAAAATGGTTAACTTATAAAAATGTTGGATTGTTTATGATGAACAAAGATGAGCGAACATTAAGAAACTGTTGAATTGCTCAAACTGAACAAACCACACCAGTTTTCCACACTACAAAAGAACATACTTGTTTATTGATAGCTCCTGTAGAAGAAGTTGTGCGATCGAGAAAAGAAGTTCAACTTTGAAAAACTCTGTTTATCCGTCAAATTCAGTTACACCTCCGATTTTTCTGAATTTGCGTTCGTCCTCTAGCTTTGTAGACCCAGCGGAGTGTTATGGCATACAAAATTTCTGGCGATTGCATGGGTTGTGATGTCTGTCGTCCTCAATGCCCCACGGGTGCGATTCATATTGAAGAAAATGGAGGATTTTGGATTAATCCGGTGCTATGTAATAACTGCGAGGGCTTTTTTGAAAAGCCTCAATGTGTGCTTGCTTGTGATTTGAATGTTCCAGTACCGTATCAAGCAATCAAAGGTCGCGCTAAAACAGTTGAAGCACGACCAATCACCAGTCCTGATCTCTTCACGAACGGTAAGAATAGTCCTTTTGCTTCTGCGATCGTGATTTGGGAAGCTTGCAATCTTTTAGCTCAGCGCAAGTCTCTCCCCTGGAAATCGCACGACAACACGCTAGTTTATCAGCGATCAATTCACCAAGGCAGAGGTTCAATCACACTTAAACTAACAGACGATATCACCTCTGATCCTCCAGTTGCAGCAACAACTAAAGATGCTGTTGAGATTTTGGACGAGATGGATATTCGATCGGCGTGTCTGCATTTACTATATGCAGCTTATGCAACCACTTTAGAAAAGCCTTGGGAAGAAGAATTTATCATTGGGGATCATCAGATTGAAGCGTATCTAGGACTGGATAAACGCAAAGATTTAAGCAAACCTGTAAAGCTAAATTTAATCAAAGACCTAGCTCAAGAACCTTGTTGGTTGAGTGCATCGATCGAGTTTCCCAAGCAGGGTAAAGTTCCAGCATTCTCGCTATCAGAGAGCCGATTGTGGGAGATGCAAGAAGTTCAGCATCACTTTCAAGAAGATGAACTTGGGTGTAAGCATTTGATCGGTCTGACTTTCAAAGTGAAAGCAGGAAAGTGGGCAAAGTACTTTCTCAATAAACAAGGCTGCAAAGAACAATCTGCATTTTATCAATACGGCAACTTGCCAAAGTCGCTGATTGCGGGAATTATGAGTATTTGGCAACAGCACGAAGGAGCCGCCAGAATGCTTTTATGGCTGTTGTTTAAGTCTCGAATCGGTAAAGAACAGCGCATGATGGTTCCAACTTTGATGCGAGTGGCTTATGGTGAGGAGAAAGTGTCGATCGCAGCAGGACAGCGTGAAGAGCGTAAACGATTGATGAGAGCGTTTGAGAGTGATTTAGCAGTGTTGAATCACTATGGACTAAAGCCTGAGTTTGATCCGGTGACTTATCCACCTGAGATTCGTCCATTGTGGTCGAAGTTGGCGAACTTGCCGGATGATGCAGAAGAGGCGTTAGAGTTCTGGATGAATGATGGGAGTGGAGATTCGCGTCTGACGGATGCTGCGCCGCGTGGAAAGTGGAATCTATTGATGAATGCGAGGGTTTTATCGTTTGCTTTGCCTGCGGATTGGGAATTGTCTTCGGAGCTACAGAAGAAGAAACAGCGGCGGGTTGCTAGTAAGACAGAGCAGAAGTTTAGAAATCGCGATCGTTCTCTTTCTAGTGAGCAGATTGTGAATGCGAGGAAGAGTGCTGGCTTGAGTCAGAGGCAGCTTGCTGAACGAGCAGGTAAAAGCCAAAGTTGGATTCGAGATATTGAGAACGGTCGCTTTCAGATTAAAGCTCAAGATCAGATGTTGTTGAAGAAAGTTTTGGGGCTTTGAGTGTCGATCGTGTGTTTGCTGGACGTTTGCTTCGTTTAAATCGGCTTGTGCCCCTAAATCCCCCAAATTTGGGGGACTTTGAAGGTAGAGAGCACTCCAGATTCTAGAAATTCTTCTTGCTCAGAGTTCCCCAGAATGGGGGATTTAGGGGGCGACTCCCAGAGCAGTTGTAACTCAAATGATTTGTTGAACTATTACGTCAGAGATTTCAGTAGATCCGCGATCGCGCTTGGTTTCATGCCGCTCAATCGTTTTTTACCAGGCATCAACATCACATTGGGAGCCAATGAGCATTTCCCTAAGCAATCTGCTTGTTCAATTGTTGTGTCTAAACCGCGATCGCGTAAAGCTGTTTCTAATTCGCGATGCTGCTGTCGTCCTCCTTGACGCTGGCATTTAGACCTGTTGCAGACAACCAATCGAAACGAAGACTTATTCTTTTTAACGCTCTTTTCGGGTTGTGCTGTTCTTAATATTTGCTGTGCGGTTAGCTTGAATTCACCTGTTTCAGCATGGATCTCCTGTGTGCCGATCACCCGAATCGTTTCCAGCGGTCGCAACATAGAAGATTGTTCAACACAGCGGAATAAAGCAGCCCGAACTTGTTTCGAGAGTTTGATTTGGATCTCATTCTCTGACACACTCATCCGCAGATATTTCAACTTACCGCGATCGACGACAAACGCTAAAAACTGTCCTTCTAAGCAGAATTCTGATGTTTCTTTCGTCATGAGTCTGTCCTCAAGTGAGTCGCCGCGCTTCTACTGTTTGTGGAAGTCGAATCGGTTCTTCCATCACGGGCATCATCAATTCCCAACCATTTGCCAGCGTGTAGATTTTGCCTTCTGCGGTGTCTTCTTGTTTGATTACTTCTTCTTCTAAGTCTTTTTTTGGAACATAGACGATTAAATGCCCGATCGAGTTTTGGCGCAACATAACTTTCATGAGTTTTCCTCTGCGGATTCTAGTTCTTTACTGCGGCAACCAATCACAAAGCCTGATTGCATGAAATGGACTGCATAGATGTAATACGTTTGCAAAAAAGTTCCAATACTAACGACGTAGCCCACTTCACCTTTTTTCGCCAGTGTTACGCCAATATCTTGTCCTGGAAATGTGCCATCATTGCGAATCAGTCTACGAACTCTCACTTTGTGTCCGATGTCGTAAAGCGGATCATCATCGATTTCAACATCACTCGCTTGCATCGTGCATTCTCCTAACGTGGAACTAAACTTAAAAGCTCTTCAATGGTTAAACTGCGTTTTAGCTGGACAGATAAATCACGGACAGAGTTAACGATCGATTGCGTTTCTTCGATCGCTAAAATAATTCCATGCTGCGCTAGTAAATTCGTCACTAAATGCCGCCCTGAGTGTTTTCCAGCAACTAAGCGACGTTGCCAACCGACTTCTTCAGGCGCAAATGGTTCATAAGTTGAAGGATTTTTAATCACACCATCACCATGAATGCCTGCTTCATGTGCAAAGGCATTAGAACCGACAATCGCTTTCCAAGGTGGAACAATGCTACCGGATGCTTTTGACACCAGGCGCGATAGATCTAATAGCTGCGAAGTATCAATTCCAGGCTTTGTATTGTAGATTTGCTTTAGGCTCATGACCACTTCTTCGAGTGCAGCGTTTCCGGCTCTTTCACCTAAACCATTGACGGTTGTATTCACTGATGTTGCACCTGCTTTGATGCCTGCTAGAGCATTCGCAGTGGCTAAACCAAGATCATTGTGAGTGTGCATCTCGATCGCGATCGACGAATGTTTAACCAGTTGACTCACTTTGTTAAACGTACTAAACGGATCAAGAATGCCAACCGTATCACAAAAGCGAAAACGAGAAGCGCCCCATTCTTGAGCATACAGCGCTACATCTGATAGAAAAGTTTCGTCGGCTCTAGAAGCATCTTCACCACCGACAGAAACATATAAGCCTTGGTCGATCGCGAAACAGATTGTATCTCGCAATCGTTCTAACATTCTCTGCCATTGACCTTGGAACTTCACCGCAATCTGAATTTCTGAGACTGGGATCGAGATGTGAACTCGCTTTAATCCACAAGAGAGCGAAGCTTTAATATCAGAAATGGCGGCACGATTCCAGCCGAGTAGTTTCGCATTTAATCCGAGTTGGCTGATTGCTCTAATTGAAGTGGCTTCTTCTCGCCCCATTGCTGGAATTCCGACTTCTAACTCTTGAACTCCAATATCATCGAGGAACTTCGCGATCGCAACTTTTTCTTCTAGCGTGAATGCAACTCCCGCTGCCTGTTCTCCATCTCGTAAGGTTGTGTCATTGATTTGAATGTTGTTCATCGTCTTGTTTCCTGTAGATCAAAAAAGTGGTGGAGAGACAGTTCCACCACACAAGACCGACTTAGCGGATCAAGTCATAAGAGATATCTGTCTTGGATGGAATGATCGTATTGCGATCGAGTTCATCCAGCAGCGTGTTGACGATCCAGTTGAGCAGATTGATCGCACCTTTGTAGCCGTAAGTTTCATAGCGGTGGAGGTGATGGCGATCGAAGATAGGATAACCAATGCGAACCAGCGGTGTCTTGGTGTCGCGCCAGAGGTACTTGCCGTAGGAATTACCAATCAGTAAGTCAACGGGTTCGGTGAAAAGTAGCGATCGTAGATGCCACAAGTCTTTTCCGCCCCAAATCTTCGCAGATTGACCAAACGGAGTTGCATCGAGAACCGCTTGCAGTTCTTGTTCAAACACAGGATTACTATTACTAACCACAATGTGAGTCGGTTCAGCACCAATTTCGAGCAAGAATTGAACTAAACCAAATACCAAATCTGGATCACCGTAAAGTGCTACTTTCTTGCCGTGTAGCCATGCTTGCGAATCTGTCAGCGCGTCTACTGCCCGTCCCCGCTCGTCTTCGAGTTCTTTGGGAATTGGTTGTCCAGTGAGTTCAGAAAGTTTCATCAGAAACTCATCTGTACCCCGAATTCCGACTGGACGGGAAACTGAAGTCGGTTGTTGCCATTCTTTTTCAATGTATTCACGAGTTCTCACACTGGCATAAGCTTGGAAGGAGATCGTAGCTTCTGCGTTGATCGAATCTGCACCTTCTTCGAGTGTGGTTCCACCTTGGTACATCCGATATTCGCCATCATTCGGAGAATCCAAGTACTCAGAGTTATCTCCTAGCAATGTGTAGTTAACACCCATGACTGAAGCTAAACGCTTCACTTCCCGTAAGTTGCCAATGTAGGTTTCAAATCCAGGAATGAAGTTAATTTTGCCGTTGGTTGTTTCTGCTTTTTTGCCTGCGGTTAGATTAGACAGAATGCCTTTCATCATGTTGTCGTAGCCCAAGATATGGGAGCCGACAAAGCTAGGGGTGTGAGCAAAGGGAACAGGGAAATCCTGCGGGACGGAACCTGCTTCTTTTGCGTTACCAATAAAGCCTTGCAGGTCATCTCCGATCACTTCTGCCATACAAGTTGTGCAGACTGCGATCATCTTCGGCTGATACAAGCTGTAAGAGTTTGCTAAACCGTCGATGAGATTGTTCAGTCCACCAAAGACGGCAGCATCTTCGGTCATTGACGAAGAGACAGCAGAGAAGGGTTCTTTGAAGTGGCGGGTAAAGTGCGATCGAAAATAGGCGACACATCCTTGAGAACCATGCACAAAGGGCAGGGTGTTCTCAAATCCAACGGCGGCAAGGATTGCGCCTAGAGGTTGGCAAGCTTTGGCAGGGTTGACGGTGAGAGCTTCACGGGCGAAGTTCTTTTCGCGGTATTCCCAGGTTTTTGTCCAGTCTGCAACTCGATCGACTTCTTCTTTGCTGTATCCATCTTCAAACTCTTTTTTAGCGGCAAAGAGTTCTTGATATTCAGGTTGGTGGAATAGTTCGGCGTGATCCTTGATTTTATCAATGTTATTTTGAGCCATGACTGTTCTCCGGTTGGGGTGAAGGGGAATGATACCAAATTGATCTGTTGGTGCATCACAGCCGATGAATCATCGTTCTACCGCGAAACCCTGGTAGAGACGATTCGGCGAATCGTCTCTACGTCATCGGGTTAACGCAGGATGTGTTGCATTGTTTTTTCAAATTGGTATAAGAGAGGAGCATGAATTGGTAGTTTGCTGCGTTTGGGGCGGCTTCTTGCCCCCTAAATCCCCCATTCTGGGGGACTTTGAAGATTAGAAACTCTTTTGGGTTGAAGTCTCCCACTTGTGGGGAATTTAGGGGGCTACCCGAATCTGTAATCGAAGCGAACCATCACAAGAGATACGATCGAACTATTCGTTCTCAGCTTTCTTCCAAGGCGCACCGATCAGGCTCCAGGTTGGACTGTTGAGCGCGAGATCCATGTCTCTTGCAAAGATCGCGAAGCCATCGTAGCCGTGATAAGGACCTGAATAATCCCAAGAGTGCATTTGACGGAAAGGAAGCGCCATTTTTTGGAAGACATACTTCTCTTTGATGCCCGATGCAATTAAGTCTGGGTTCAGTTCTTTGACAAACTTCTCAAACTCATACGCAGAGACATCATCATAGATGAGTGTGCCATTCTCGACATAGTGCGTGGTGCGTTTGTAGTCGTCATTGTGACCGAACTCATAGCCTGTTCCGATCAGTTTCATGCCCAAATCATAGAAAGCGGGAACAACGTGACGAGGACGCAAACCACCAACCATTAAGGCAACGGTTTTACCTTCCAAGCGAGGGCGATACTTCTCGATCACAGCTTGCGTTTGAGCTTCGTATTTCGCGATCGTTTCTTCTGCTTTTTGCTGAATTGTTTCGTCGAACTTAGAAGCAATCTCACGCAGCGATTTCGCGATTTGCGTCGGACCAAAGAAGTTGTACTCTAACCACGGAATACCATAGGTTTCTTCCATGTGGCGGCTGATGTAGTTCATCGATCGATAACAGTGAACTAAGTTCAGCTTCACAGTTGGCGTGAGCTTCATTTCGTTCAGTGTGCCGTCTCCTGACCATTGCGCGACCACTCGCAATCCGATTTCTTCTAAGAGAATGCGACTCGACCAAGCATCTCCACCAATGTTGTAATCTCCGATGATTGCAACATCATATTCAGTGCCATCGGGAACATTGCCTGCTTTTTTCTCTTTATCGAATTGAGGGAAGACCCAATCCCGGATTGCATCATTCGCGATGTGGTGTCCGAGCGATTGAGACACACCCCGGAAGCCTTCACATCGAACAGGAACAACCGTTTTACCGATCTCTTTAGCTGACTTCTTCGCAACCGCTTCGATATCATCTCCGATTAGTCCGATCGGGCATTCAGATTGAATCGAAACACCGCGATTCAGCGGAAATAGCTCATCTAGTTCAGTGATCAGTTTTGCCAGCTTCTTATCACCACCGAAAACAATATCGCGCTCTTGGAAATCAGAGGTGAATTGCATCGTACCAAACGAATCGATTCCAGTTGTACCAATGTAGTAGTTCCGGCGACCTGACCAAGAGTAGTAACCACAACCAACCGGACCATGACTGATGTGGATCATGTCCTTAATCGGACCCCAAACCACACCTTTTGAGCCTGCATAAGCGCAACCGCGAGTGGTCATTGAGCCAGGAACCGATTTAACATTCGACTTTACGCCGCAATCAGATTTTCCTTCTTCATAAACATTGAGGTGTTTTTCCCGTTTTTTCTTCGCCTTGTCGGGATAAACTTCTAGCGTTTCTTTGATCAGCGCCTTCTTATCAATTTCGGGTGCTGTTGGTTCGTTGAGAGTAGTCGTGTCCGGAGGTGTCATAGTGTGCCTCTCTGAGGGGTAGGAAGTGGGAGAAGAAAAGAAGTGATGGATGGGACTCAGACCATCACTTCTATATGCTTAACGGTCAGAACTATGCGACGGGAACTTCGTCAGCGGTCTTGCCAACCAGATGCTCGAATTCCTTGTCGTCGCCCAAGATGCCGAATTCGACTAACAGTTCTTCCAATTCGTCCATCGTGATCGGCGTTGGAATCGTCAGCTTGTCGTTTTCTTGGATCTTCTTAGCGAGGGCGCGGTATTCGTTCGCTTGGTTGCAGTTCGGCGCGTACTCGATCACCGTCATCCGGCGAAGTTCAGCGTGTTGCACCACATTGTCACGCGGGACAAAGTGAATCATTTGAGTGTTCAAACGTTGTGCTAACGTCTCGATCAATTCGATTTCTCGATCGACCTTTCTACTGTTACAAATCAATCCACCCAAACGCACACCACCAGAGTGAGCATACTTGAGAATGCCTCGTGCAATGTTGTTCGCCGCATACATTGCCATCATTTCACCAGAGGTCACAATGTAGATTTCTTGTGCTTTTCCTTCCCGGATCGGCATTGCGAAACCACCACAAACCACGTCACCCAATACGTCGTAGGAAACGAAATCGAGGTCTTCGTAAGCACCATTTTCTTCAAGGAAGTTGATCGCGGTGATGATACCTCGACCTGCACAACCGACACCGGGTTCAGGTCCACCCGATTCAACGCACTTCACATCTTTGTATCCGTTCAGCAATACTTCTTCGAGTTCGAGATCTTCAACTGCGCCACGTTCAGCCGCTAAGTGCAGAATCGTAGTTTGTGCTTTACTGTGCAACATCAAACGGGTGGAATCTGCTTTCGGGTCGCAACCGACAATCATGATGCGTTCACCGAGTTCAGCTAAACCTGCGATCGTATTTTGCGAAGTCGTGGACTTACCGATACCACCTTTGCCGTAAAATGCAATCTGTCTCATTCTGTCAGCCATGATTAATCTCCTTAGTTTTGGTTAGGGTGAAATAGCGTTCACCGAGTCAAGCGCGTCGCAGAGCGGATTGGGGGGCGATCGCTCGACCGGAAAACATTCAAAAGCGTGCGTTTTAAGGTTCATCGTTAAACAGCTTCAACGGTTAAGCTGGAAAGAACATTGGCTTTGATCCGGGTTTCGATCGCGCCTTTTAAGGTGGCGGTACTGCTTTCACAAGAACCGCACGCGCCTTTTAAGATCACTTTGACAACATCGCCTTCAAGGTCATACAGTTCAACATCACCACCATCTGCAAGAAGGGTCGGACGTACTTCGTCAAGAACTTGCTGAATTCGGGTAATCTTTTGCAGATTGGTTAAAGGTAAGTTGCTTTGTGCGATCGCAATTTCAGCCGCGATTCTTGCCGTCGTCGTTTCTTTTTCATCAATTACCGCAGCAATCAAATCTTCAATATCTGCTAGACAAGAACCGCATCCGCCTCCAGCTTTGACATAGCTGGTTACTTGTTCAACTGTGGTTAAACCGTTCTCAATCACAACGCGACGGATCTTGGGTTCACTAATACCAAAACAGCTACAAATTAAGGCTCCATCATCGTCTTCGTGATGTTCGACCTCGATCCCTCGATACTTATAGATTGCAGCTTCTAATGCTTCTTGTCCCATTACGGAACAGTGCATTTTTGCTTCGGGTAGTCCGCCTAAGAACTCTGCAATCTCTTTGTTGGTAACATTCAAAGCTTGATCTAGTGTGAGTCCTTTAACCATCTCTGTAAGTGCCGAAGATGATGCGATCGCGCTTGTGCAGCCAAAGGTCTGAAATCGCGAATCGAGAATCTTATCGCTCTCAATCTCAATCTTCAAATGCAGTCTCAGTGCATCGCCACAAGCAATGCTTCCAACTTCTCCGTATACAACAGCAATTTCGGGGTCATTTGGATCTTCGATCGCGCCTTGATTCTGCGGATTGTAGAACAGGTCTAGTACTTTCTCGGTGTAGTCCCACATGACTTTATCTCAGTGAAAGGGTTATTTGATACCGACAACCGCTTCTTCTCTGCCCTGAAGCCATTCCGCTTGATCGCTGTTGAATGGAGAAAGAGCACGAAGGCGATCGACAATGCTGGGCATGAGTTCAAGAACGCGATCGACATCTGCATCTGTGTTGAAGCGGGAGAGGCTGAAGCGAATCGAACCATGCAAAATCGTGTAAGGTAAGCCCATTGCTCTGAGAACATGAGAGGGTTCGAGTGAGCCAGAGGTACAGGCAGAACCAGAAGAAGCGCAAATTCCGTATTGATCTAGTGATAGCAAAATTGCTTCACCTTCGATGTACTTAAAGCCAATGTTGGTTGTATTCGGCAATCGTTCTGTGCCGCCACCATTCACTTCTGTTTCATCGATCGATTTGAGCAATCCTTTTTCTAAGCGATCGCGTAATTTCTTCTCTTGTTTGATATTCGGAAGATGCTCAAGTGCAAGTTCTGCGGCTTTACCTAATGCAATCAATCCAGGGACATTCTCGGTTCCGGCTCTACGTCCGCGCTCTTGATGTCCACCGAGTAAGAACGGACGGAACCGGAAGCCGCGACGAACATACAGTGCTCCAATTCCTTTGGGAGCATGAAGCTTGTGACCGGAAATCGTCAGTAAGTCGATCGTGCTATCTTTCAAATTCAGCGGAATTTTACCCGCGACTTGAACGGCATCGACGTGCATCGTTGCACCATATTCTTTTGCGATCGCGCCTGCTTGCTCGACTGGGAAAATCACGCCTGTTTCATTGTTCGCGTACATCATTGAAACGAGTGCGGTGTTACCCGTCATTGAGGCTTCTAGCTCCATCAAATCTATCTGTCCTTTGCGGCTGACAGATAGATACGTCACGGTGTAGCCTTGCTTTTCTAATTGCTTGTACACATTTAATACCGCAGGATGTTCGACCTGAGTAGTAATGATGTGACGACGATCGGGCTGAGCGGCTAATGCGGCACGAATTGCAGTATTATTTCCTTCAGTACCACAGCTATTAAACACAACCTCAGAGTCTTCTGCGTTCAACAAAGCTGCAACTTGCGATCGCGCTTGTTTGACTGCTTTTCCGACCTGTCCACCAAATCGGTGCATCGAAGAAGGATTCCCGTAGTACTGCGTCAGATAAGGCAACATTGCCTCGACGACTTGTGGATCAACCTGGGTGGTTGCGTTGTTATCTAGATAAATGCAGGTTTGCATTGCGAGTCCCCGGATGGTGAGAGAGCAGCGTAGAAAGTTTTTCAGAATAGCGATCAAACCAACTAATCCAGTAGGGATTTTGAGTTCGATCGTTCAAGCTAAACATTAAGCGTTGATAAGTTGTAAACCAGCGTTTCCAGTACTCATCAGAGTTAAATAAAGCTTCGTAAGCCACTACGGAAGTCGTACCGGGAACACATCCATAGTTTGTCGGGCAGGCTGCTGCACATTGGGCAACGGAGTATTGATCAGCACAATTGTTGCAGCGAGTAGGATCGATCCAATGATGTGTTCCATTGTCTTGAATGGCTTGAGTTGGGCAGACAGGTAAACAGCGATCGCATCCGATACATTGATTGGTAATCGTATAACTCATAACCTGACCCCTCCTTGACGATTTCACGAATGTCAATTCTGGTAGCAGTCAGGAAAGGGAAGTTAATTCCCTTTCCTATTGTTCGGTCTATTCAACGGCTGTCTTTATAAACTCGTCGTAGAACTCACGCGCAACTTTTTCAATCACGTCATAAGCTTCCACAACTTGCAATCCAGCTTTCGTCAACTCTTCTTGTGGACAACCACCAACCTTAGAAGCTAACACTGCTTTACAATCTGAAATTGCTTGGATCACATTGTCTAAGGTTGCTTCTTCACCGTATCCACTTTGGCAGTATTGATCGATTTTGCGATGTCCAACGAACTTCGCTTCGTTCGCATCCACCTCAAAGATCTGGAACTCTTTCGCATGACCGAAGTGCTGATTCACGATGCCGCCGCCCTTTGTGGCAACTGCAACAAGAATCTTTTGACTATCTTTCACGCGCTCACTCGGTTTCACTTTCGCTTTTGCCAGCTTGATTTCTTCTTTGAACTTAGAAATCCCTGCGTGAACTTCCTGACGAGTTTCTAGGTCATACTCAGCATCCATTTCCATGAACTTATCTTTGGTGAATTCCTGCGATCGATCTTCACCCAACAATCCAACTGCGTCTGCTCGACATTGCCGACAGTGCCGCATCATTTTCATGTTGCTATCTGCGCATTCATCTTGCAGTGCTTTTAACTCTTTCGGATTAGGTCCGCGTTGCCCGGTCAATCCGAAGTGAGTTCCGTGTTCTGGGGCTGAAATCAGCGGCATGATGTTGTGCAAGAAAGCTCCATGCTGACGAATCACTTTATCGACTTCAACTAAGTGTTTGTCATTGATGCCTGGAATCATTACGGAGTTTACTTTGCACAGAATATCCGCTTCTCTGAGGGCTTGCAATCCCTCCATTTGCCGCTCATGCAGAATTCGTGCTGCTTCTAGACCTTTGTACCGCCTGCGCCCATAGTGTACCCACGGGTAAATTTGTGTGCCAATCTCAGGATCAACCATATTGATCGTGATCGTGACGTGATCGACATTGAGCGCTTTAATACGATCGACATAATCTGGCAGCATCAATCCATTGGTAGACAAGCACAGTTTGATATCAGGTGCTTTGTCTGCAATCAATTCAAAAGTGCGGAAAGTCTTTTCTGGATTTGCAAGCGGGTCGCCAGGTCCAGCAATCCCTAACACAGTCATTTGCGGGATTTTTCCAGCAATCACAAGAACTTTATGCGCGGCTTCCTCTGGTGTCAGCAGTTCACTGACTACACCCGGACGACTTTCATTTGCACAGTCATACTTACGATTGCAATAGTTGCACTGAATATTACAAGCAGGTGCAACTGCAACGTGCATTCGAGCATAGTGATGATGAGCTTCTTCACTGTAGCAAGGATGCTTCTCGATTCGTTCTCGCATTCGTTCATCCAGTGTTTGAGTTGTATTAGAGTTCGTACTACAACCGCAGCTACTCGATGATTTCTGCTGAGGATTGTTCGGGTCTGTGGACTTATTGATCGTCAGGTTGGTTACGGGCGTGGTTAGCAGTGCCGAGGGTGGTGGTGTCATTGAATTTCGGAGGAGTCAGTGGACATCGCCACCTGTGGAGCAATCCATCTCTGAAATAATTAAAGTCGCTTCCGTTGGATAGCAAGGCTTGTCGATGCAAGTACCCTTAAACACTCTGTTTATCCAATGATGGAACGGGGAAAAAATGCGATCGTAAGATGCGACTTTAACGAGTGGGGACATGGTGCTATCGCTCCACACACTTCAACTTCTGGTTGAGAACGGTGTACTCTCGGTTCCCGGTAGAAGCCTTAGTGATTGGTGTTGTGCAAGTTATAGCAGTTGGGTTTTGCTGTCCTGTTCTGCTCGACCCGGATAGGATTTATTGAACTAATTAGGAATGTACTCGATCGCTCAACCCCTGATGTGTGGGGCAGAAAAAATTCTTTTTGGGGGTGGGGTCTGAGTATTATTAGATAAGGGATTGAGTATTAAAGGGAGGGGGTTCAGGATTTTCTGTACTCTGGTTTTGTCCCTTCTATTGCTTAGTTTGAGGGCGATTTCTTCTATATCTTCAAAAGCATCATCGTGTACTCAATTCGTCATCGAGTACGAGATTTTGGAGGGTGAGAAACTGGAGTAACCGAAGTGAAGTTACTCCAGAGAATCCCGAAATTCAAATCTGTATCTAAAATAGCATTCTTTTCGATTTGGGAAACTGTTTAAGGATTTTTTAACTATCTATATAGTAGTTCTAATTGGTTTGTGAAATGCGATCGTTCTAATCTTATTCTGAGCCTCTCAAAGCTCGAATTTGCGCGAATTAGGGCGTGTTTCATACCAAACTGATTTGTTAGTGCATCACATTCGATGGATCATCGTTCTACCGCGAAATCTTGGTAGAGACGATTCGCCGAATCGTCTCTACGCCATCGGGTCAACGCAGGATGTATTGCATTGTTTTTTCAAATTGGTTTTAGAACTCCTCGCTGCGATTGCATCCCGCCCGTGAATGGAATTCCGGGCTAACAGAACGAAGTCCACTGAAGGGACTGAAAACCGCTCTTAGTCCCTTCAGTGGACTTCGTTCCATTAGCGCGAACTTTCAGTTCAGCGCGGTCATCAACGCAGCCCGTAAACTTTAAACCGTGCCCTAATACTTGATTTTTCAAATTCACAGGAATAGAATGCAGAAGCGTAACTACAGATACAGAAAATATTATTTTGTCCTCAATTCCGAAAGATTTGAGTACAGTTGAGTACATCTTATTTCTGAACAGAATATAGAATAAAAATAAGCCCAAATTCTTATGAGTTGAGGCTTATAAGCGATGAGAGATCCAGTATAGAAATACTCATCCCTTCGCCCATAAATACTAGAGCCATCGTTCAGAAATACTCGTCCCCCAGCCCCAAAAGAATTTTCAAAGTATTAGAAATCAAGGCTTAGAAAGCTGAGTACATTTCTAATCAGTTCAATAAATCCTATGCAGAGCGATCGCACTTTTGCTTTTTTGTGTGCCTGATATAAACACAGCAGACCAGGACACAGATAGCTTTTATCCCCCTCGAAAAGCGATGCTCCAGCCCTTTGTTCTTCCTTCTCTCCCATCTAACCTAATCCCCTCTTTTCTTGGGGGTAGCTTGAAAACGCTCCAGGCTGATTTTCAGATTATCTTTGAACGTGATCCCGCTGCCCGCAACTGGCTCGAAGTCCTCCTCTGCTATCCCGGCTTACACGCACTAACCTTTCACCGCTTTGCTCACTGGCTCCATCATCATCAGATTCCGTTCTTCCCACGATTGATTTCTTTCCTGACCCGTTTCTTCACTGGCATCGAAATTCATCCCGGTGCAACGATCGGTAAAGGAGTTTTTATTGATCACGGCATGGGCGTAGTCATTGGTGAAACCGCGATCGTAGGTGACTATAGTTTGATCTATCAAGGAGTCACACTCGGCGGAACTGGAAAAGAAACTGGTAAACGCCATCCCACATTAGGGCAGCACGTCGTTGTGGGTGCAGGCGCGAAAGTACTTGGCAACATTGAGATTGGTGATCATGTTCGGGTAGGTGCAGGCTCGATCGTGCTGCGGAATGTTCCTTCAACTTGTACAGTCGTCGGAATTCCAGGGCGCAATATTTGTCGAGGCTGCACTGAACCTTTAGAACATGATCAATTGCCAGATGCAGAAGCGATCGTACTGCGGAATTTGTGCGATCGCATTGAACAACTCGAACAACAACTCCAACACCTCACCCATTCTCTTACTTCCTGATTCCATCATGTATCAGTCTTCTACAGTTCCTAGTACTGCTGCTGCTCAGATCAGCAACATTTCTCGCACCGATCGCTGGCGAATCTATCACCGATTACAAGAACTTAGAATTCCTGCTTGGTGTCCCGAAGATGGCTCCTTGTGGGTCGAGATAGAAACCGCGATCGAAGCTGTTCTTGTCCGCAGTATTGTCCAGCACCTTGCCGCTTCTCGCACTGAACTACTTGATTGGTTAGAGCGCTGCTGGACATTAAACACTCACGATTGATCAAATACCACTCAGGAGTAAAACAATGACTCAATCTCTCATTCAGCCTTTTGGTCAAGTCGTAGAAAACCCGATCGGACTCGGACAAGATATCACGATCCCAGTATGTGAAGGTTTGAACGTCGTTTTGGCAAGCTTCCAAGCCCTTTACTTACAATATCAAAAGCATCATTTTGTTGTAGAAGGTGCAGAGTTCTACTCGCTGCATGAGTTCTTTAACGAAGGCTATGATGCTGCCGCAAGTTACGTTCACCAGATAGGAGAACGACTGAATGGCTTGGGAGAAACGCCTGCTGCTAGTTTCTCAAAATTAGCAGAACTGTGTTGCTTTGATGTTGAACCTGATGGCATCTTTTCCTGTCGTGAAATGGTCAGCAATGATTTGCAAGCGGAACAAGACATTATTAAGGTGCTTCGTCGTCAGGCAACACAGGCGGAAAGCGTAGGCGATCGAGCAACTCGCTATCTTTATGAGCAGATTCTACTGGCAACAGAAGATCGGGCATTCCATCTCGCTCATTTCCTCGCAGAAGATAGTTTAACGTTTGTCTTTGTTCGCTAGTTCTACTCATCCCTAACCGCTCACAAAGTTTGTCCTATGACTTTCACTCAACCCTCTCACCACAAATTTCCGAGCTTTCCTAAGCTTGATGTTTTTGCTCCGATTCGTCGATCGATAAATACCCTCGAAATCCGCAGCGAAAAAACCGCTCATCTCATCTGCAAACTAATTCCTTGTAAATGTCCATTTGAGCGCGATATCGCTTTCTTAAATCTGACGTTCCACATTCCCCCGCTCTGCAAACTAAACCCTCTCTATAACGAACTGATCTCTCTTCGCTTCCGCGCACTGAGCTACCTCACCGATGTGTGCCACGAAGATATTGCACCATACCTCTGCTAATTCACCCCACTACCCCAGGGCTTGAGCCATGAAAATGACCCAAGGCAAAATTAACGAACTTCTGAGCGAATCCGGTTGTGAACACAATCACAAGAAAGATGCTGGTAAAAAGAATAAATCCTGTACTCAAGTTGCTCAACCTGGAGCTGCTCAGGGAGGATGTGCCTTTGATGGCGCGATGATTGCATTAGTCCCGATCGCCGATGTTGCACATTTGGTTCACGGACCGATCGCCTGCGCGGGCAATTCTTGGGGCAGTCGAGGTAGTCTCTCTTCTGGAGAAACCCTCTACAAAATGGGGTTTACTACAGATATCAATGAGAATGATGTGATTTTCGGCGGTGAAAAACGGTTGTTTAAAGCGATCGTAGAAGTTCAACAACGCTACCAACCTGCGGCAGTTTTCGTCTATTCAACCTGTGTGACCGCATTGATTGGCGATGATTTGAATGCAGTGTGTCAGAAAGCGGCTGAAAAACTCGGAATTCCAGTAGTTCCAGTGAATTCACCTGGCTTTGTTGGAAGTAAAAATTTGGGAAATCGAATTGGGGGTGAATCATTACTCGACTATGTTGTAGGCACAGAAGAGCCAGAGTATACTACGCCCTACGACATCAATTTAATCGGCGAGTACAACATTGCAGGTGAACTCTGGGGCGTTTTACCGCTGTTTGAGAAAGCTGGTATTCGTGTTTTATCAAAGATCACAGGCGATGCACGGTACAAAGAAATCGCTTATTCTCATCGTGCCAAGCTGAATGTGATGATCTGCTCAAAAGCCTTGATTAACATGGGCAGAAAAATGGAGGAACGCTACGGAATTCCTTACATTGAAGAATCTTTCTATGGCATTGATGATATGAATCGCTGCTTAAGAAACATTGCTGCAAAAATTGGCGATCGACAACTCCAAGAACGAGTCGAGCAACTGATTATTGATGAAACTGCAAAACTCGATGAAGCACTCGCACCTTATCGAAAACGGCTGAAAGGTAAGCGAGTAGTGCTTTACACCGGAGGCGTGAAAAGCTGGTCGATCATCTCTGCGGCAAAAGATTTAGGCATGGAAGTGGTTGCAACCAGTACTAAGAAAAGCACCGAAGAAGACAAAGCGAAGATCAAAGAATTACTCGGTCAAGATGGCATCATGCTTGAAAAAGGCAATGCTCAGGAACTCCTTAGAGTGATTGCTCAGACGAAAGCCGATATGCTGATCGCAGGTGGACGCAATCAATACACTGCGCTCAAAGCTCGAATTCCCTTTCTCGACATCAATCAAGAGCGACACCATCCGTATGCAGGCTACGTCGGCATGATCGAGATGGCGCGAGAACTTGATGAAGCTCTTTATAGTCCCGTTTGGGAGCAAGTCCGCAGACCCGCACCCTGGGAAAATCAACGATCGGAGATTTTGTAATGGCTGTTATCACAACCCCTAAAAAGTCCGTTGCGGTCAATCCCCTAAAGCAAAGTCAACCCCTCGGAGCCGCGCTCGCTTTCTTAGGATTAAAGGGCATTATGCCACTGTTCCACGGTTCTCAAGGCTGTACTGCTTTCGCCAAGGTGATGTTAGTTCGCCACTACCGCGAAGCAATTCCACTTTCTACGACAGCAATGACGGAAGTGAGTACAATTCTGGGTGGTGAAGAGAATGTTGAACAAGCAATTTTAACACTGGTTGAAAAGTCTAAGCCTGAGATTATCGGACTCTGTACCACAGGCTTAACTGAAACACGCGGCGATGATATGGATGGCATTCTCAGAACCATTCGCAAGCGTCATCCAGAACTATTCGATTTACCGATCGTATTTACTTCAACTCCAGACTACAAAGGTGCATTACAAGATGGTTTTGCAGGTGCGATCGAGAGTATCGTCAAAGAGCTTCCCCAACCCGGAGAAGTAAGACTCCATCAGGTTAATCTTCTTGTCAGTTCTGCCTTTACACCAGGCGATGTGCAAGAGATCAAGGATATGATCACTGCATTTGGATTAACTCCGATCGTCGTTCCTGATCTATCCGCTTCACTCGATGGTCACTTAGATGATTCATATGGTGCAGTCACAGGAGGAGGAACAACTCTCGCAGAACTCCGACAGATGGGAACTTCTGTGTTTACGCTGGCTCTTGGTGAGAGTATGAGCAGAGCGGCTGAAATCTTGCAGGAACGATTTGAGATTCCGTTTGAAGTCTTCGATCGATTAACGGGTTTAGGCGCAGTGGATGAGTTTCTACAGTGTTTAGTTGATCTCAGCGGGGCGCAAGTTCCACAAAAGTACTGTCATCAGCGTCGTCAATTACAAGATGCGATGTTAGATACTCATTTCTTCTTCGGGCGCAAGCGAATTGCGATCGCGCTAGAACCCGATTTACTCTGGTCAACTGCACAATTTCTAGAAACAATGGGCTGTGAAATTCAAGCGGCTGTAACTACCACGAAATCGCCTTTGCTAGAAAAGCTGAACATTGATTCGGTCACGATCGGGGACTTAGAAGACTTTGAGCAGCTTGCTGTGGGGGCTGATCTGCTGATCACAAATTCGCACGGCAAATCAGTCTCAAAGCGGCTTGGAATCCCGCTTTACCGCCAAGGATTTCCAGTCTTCGATCGCTTAGGGAATGGACAGTTTAGCAAGGTTGGCTATCAAGGGACAACACGGCTTCTGTTCAACATTGGCAATCTGTTTTTGGAACAAGAAGAAGGACATTAATTCACTACAGGAGTAATCACCATGAAGATTGCTTTCACCACCAACGATCAAGTTCACATCAATGCCCATTTTGGATGGGCAAAGAAGATTGATGTTTATGAGATTTCGCCAGATGGATATGAGTTTTTAGAAACGCTGAAGTTTAACGGAGATCTCAAAGAAGACGGCAACGAAGATAAGTTAGCCCCCAAAGTTGAGGCACTAGCTGATTGCACGATCGTGTATGTTTCTGCGATCGGGGGAAGTGCCGCCGCTCGATTAATCCGAAAACGCATTACTCCGGTAAAAGCGAAGTCGGAAGAAGAAGAAATCAGCGAAGTTCTCACAAAGCTAGTTCAAACGCTGAAAGGCAATCCGCCTCCTTGGTTACGCAAAGCACTACAACAAAAATCACAAGCACTCGAAGAACTTGAAGCAGAGGAAACATTGGTATGAGTATCAGTGAAGTTGAAGCGGAATTTGAAGTTGCGAGTAGTCCCTTTTTAAAAGCGATCGTGCAACAGATTCGAGCAAACGATCCTTATGGAACCTATCGTACTTGGAGCGATGAACTGTTATTAAAACCCTATGTGGTTAGCAAAGCTCAAAAGCGTGAAATCTCGGTCGATGGCGATATTGACCCAATTACAAAAGGTCGAATCATGGCATTTTATCGTGCGATCGCGGCTCGTGTTGAGGAAGAAACTGGACAACTCTGCCAAGTCGTAATTGATTTAAGTCATGAAGGCTTTGGTTGGTCGCTGGTCTTCTGTGGTCGTCTGCTCGTAGTAGCAAAAACCTTGAGAGATGCTCAACGGTTTGGGTTTGACTCGCTGGAGAAAACTGCACTTGAAGGCGAAAAGATTGTTCAAAATGGTGTTGCTGCAATTCAGCGATTCCCAGATGCAGCAAAAGGATAGAAGCGATGTCAACTACGACAGATGTTGAAGCACTGAAAACACAAATCAAGCGGCTCAACAGTAAAGCAGGTCAGATGAAAATGGATTTGCACGATTTGGCGGAAGGTTTGCCGACAGACTATGAACAACTGATTGAAGTTGCTACACAGACTTATGAAATCTTTCGCGAGTTGAATGACTTGAAACAACAGTTAAAGGATGTTTGAAACGGATCGTTTCTTGCACTCACCCGCCCGTGAATAAAATTCCGGGCTAATCGAACAAAGTCCACTGAAGGGACTAAAAGCCAATTAGAGTAAACTCTTCAGTCCTTTTCAAAGGACTTCGCACCGTTAGCCCGGAATTCTATTCACGGGCAGGTCAGAGCACTGAACGATCACTTCTCAAACACTCTTAAAACAACAGGCACTGAACGATCACTTCTCAAACACCCTCTTGAAGCAACAGGAGCAAGCCCTATGACCGGAACATTGACCGAATTCGCAAAGATTACAGATGCTGAGGCATATTTCGAGTTTTTTCAACTCCCGTTTGATGCCAAGGTGGTCAATATCAACCGTCTGCACATTCTGAAGAGATTTTCTCAATACATTGAGGAGATTGATACGAGCTTTCCTGATGTAAGCGAATTCGAGAAGCTGGCGCAGTACCGAGATGCCTTGATTCAATCTTACGAAACATTTCTGAAGACTTCTCCTTTAGAAACAAAGCTATTCAAGGTATTCAACGAGAAGCCAAAAGACATCGTAATGCTATCAGACTTAGCAACTGATTGAGCAATTGTTCCTAACCCTTTTTTGAATTTGCAAGGTATTCGATCGTGTTAGACCTAACCCCCACCGAATTAGAACGCTATCGCCGCCAAATGATGCTTCCTGGCTTCGACGAACAAGCACAGCGCAGACTCAAATCCTTTACGGCTCTCGTCACTGGAGTTGGCGGATTAGGTGGCACAGCAGCCCTTTATTTAGCCGTTGCAGGCATTGGACGATTGATTTTAGTCCGAGGCGGCGAACTGCGACTTGATGACATGAATCGGCAAATTTTGATGACCCATGATACAGTCGGTCAGCCGAGAGTCTTCAAAGCAAAAGAAACGATCGAGAAAATTAATCCCGATGTCAAAGTCGAAGCAGTTTATGACTATATCACGCCTGAAAATGTCGATGAGTTAGTGCGATCGGCAGACATTACACTCGATTGTGCTCATAACTTTACTGAGCGCGATTTGCTGAATGAAGCTTGTGTCCGTCACCGTAAGCCGATGATCGAAGCAGCAATGAGCGGAATGGAAGCCTACTTAACGACGATCGTACCTGGTCAAACAGGTTGCTTGTCTTGTCTGTTTCCTGAAAAACCAGAATGGGATCGTCGAGGATTTTCAGTACTGGGTGCAGTTTCAGGAACACTCGCCTGTTTAGCAGCACTTGAAGCAATTAAGCTGATTACTGGATTTGAAAAGCCGCTAATCTCTCAGCTTCTAACAATGGATTTAGGTCGTTTAGAGTTCGCGAAACGTCGTGTCTATCGCGACCCACACTGTCCGGTCTGTGGCAACAATGCACCGTGGCGAAACTACTTCTCCAATCAATCCTTGGAATCGCAGCTTCGATCAGATTTAGATTCTCGAACTCGTGGCAACCTTCAATTTACCTAACGACCCTCTAAACCTCGGAGTTTTTATGACTGTTACTCTCACCGAAAAAGCAGAATTCCGCCTTCGCGCCTTTCTTCAAGGGGCTGCCAATCCTTCTCCTAGTAAAGGCATTCGAGTTGGTGTCTCAGATGGAGGTTGCAGCGGCTACCAATACACTCTGGACATCGCGAACGAAGCGAAACCTGACGATCTGATCGAGCAACAAGGACGAGTTTTAGTGTATATCGATCGACAAACCGCTCCATTAATTAATGGAGTCGTGATCGATTTTGTTGAAGGTCTGATGGAAAGCGGATTCAAATTTAGTAATCCAAATGCGACGGATACCTGTGGCTGTGGTCAGTCTTTCCAAGCAGGAGACTGTACGCCCGCAGCCGTGCCTTGCAGCTAGTTCAAACACACCTCTCTTGGAGATTCAAGCCATGACGACTTATAATGTTCGCTTAATCAACAAAAAACGCAATCTCGACATCACGATTCCTGTGGATGAAGAGACTTCAATCTTAGAAGCCGCAGAAGAATCAGATCTAGATTTACCATTCTCTTGCCATTCAGGAGCTTGCTCTAGCTGTGTGGGTAAGGTGGTCGAAGGCGAAATCAACCAAGACGATCAAACCTTCTTAGATGAAGAACAAGTGGCAAAAGGATTTGTATTGCTTTGTGTGTCTTACCCACGATCGGACTGTACGGTGCGTACCCATCAAGAAGCTTATCTAGTCTAGAGGTGAAATCAATGCTCCGTCAAACCTTCACTGTTCAAGGCTGTTCGCTTAATTTGCTCAAAGCTAGAGAGCAAGGAGTCGTCAGCCGCATTCAAGGCAAAGATGATTCTGTTGTTCAAAAACTTCGATCGATGAACATCACTCCCGGAACGCAAGTCACTGTTGAACAGCGATCGCCTCGATTTATTGTTCGGGTCGGTTGTGATCAAATTGCGCTCAGTGATCCCCTGCGCGACGCGATCTATGTCCGTCTTAGTTGATCCTTTTACCTTAGTTGATCCTTTTACCTGGAGAACCGATTGCAATGGCAACCTTAACCAACGTGACATTTGGCGGAAAGCCTTGGACACCACAATTTGTTCAATCGATTAATCAAACAAAGTGCATTGGATGTGGTCGATGCTTCAAAGCTTGCGGACGCAATGTTCTTCTGCTTAAGGCATTGAACGAAGAAGGGGAATGGGTGGAGGATGAAGACGAAGATGAGGTAGAACGCAAAGTAATGACGATCGCAAATCAAGCTGCTTGTATTGGTTGTGAAGCTTGTTCGCGGGTGTGCCCAAAGAACTGCTACACTCACGCTGCGGCGGAATTCAACTGAACTGTAGCTGAGAATTCATCTGCCTCATTCTAGTTGTGGTAGATTCATCACACATTACTCAATAGGATCGACTGTATGAAGATTAGTGCTCGTAATTCTCTTCAAGGGACAGTGAAGCAGATTGTTCCTGGAGCAGTAAACACTGAAGTTGTGATTGAAGTTGCACCTGGAGTTGAGGTTGTCTCAATTATTACCAAATCCTCAGCAGAAAACTTGGCTCTCGAAGCAGGTAAGTCAGTCTACGTAGTTGTGAAGTCTTCAGATGTAATGGTGGCAGTCGATTAGCCTGAATGCTTTTCTTACGAAGGGATTGAATTTAAGAGACTGTTTGAAAAGTGTCGTTGATTGCATTCATCCGCCCGGAAATGAATCTCCGGGCTAATTGAGGGAAGCCCAGTGAACTGGACTAAGACCCTCGACATCCCCGCCGAGTCCGCTTCAGCGGAGTTTCCCAAGTCAGCCCGGAGATCCATTTCCGGGCGGGATGGCATCGCAGCGGAGTGTCTTTCAATACCTTTAAAACACCCTCTAAGCGCTTGTTCTAATCCCTTCATTCAATTTATCAAATCTATCAATGAACTAGCAGATAGTAAAAGAGTATAAGCCTTTTATCGATCTCTTCCTGTCATGCTATCAGAAGCTTTCCTGATTCAAGAATTCACAACCTTGAGCAGACGTACTTATCCTCAATCAGAAGAACTACTGCAACGTTGTTATATCAAATTAGTCACAGCCTACTGGGGACAACCTCCTCAAAGATTAGATTACTTTGCAATCTATTATCCTGACGTGCTGTCTGAAGAGATTTCTGCCCACAAAGCAGCGTTCACGCATATCTCACGCTATATGGGACTTGCTGAACCTACCTGCGTCAACGTCAATCGATTGCTCCGCGATCCGATGTCAAAACTAAAACAAGAAGCACCGCGATTCTGGTTAGAACTACACTGGCTCTTACTCCCCAAAGTTCCATGAAAACTGGTATCTTTTGCACCTATGAGAACTATCACCAAAATGCCCAACGCGCGATCGCAGATCAGGTTGCTTTGGTACAACACGCCGAAGGTTTAGGATTTGAAGAAGCTTGGGTCACAGAGCATCATTTTGATGAGTTTCATATCAGTCCCTCGATTTTGCCATTAATCGCACATCTCGCAGGCGTAACCTCAAAAATTCAGTTAGGCTCTGCGGCTGTATTGCTAGCATTCCACAATCCGATTCAAATTGCAGAAGATATCGCAACCTTGGATAATCTATGCAATGGACGATTTTCTTTTGGAATTGCGAAAGGGGGTCCTTTTCCAGAGCAGAATAAACATTTTGAGACACCGATCGTACAAGCTCGTACCAAAACGCTAGAAGCACTCGATTTAATCTGGAAGTTGTTGTATCAGTCAGAAGTCTCGTTTCAGGGGCAGTTCTATCAGTGCGATCGCGTGACAATTTACCCGAAGCCGCTACAACAACCGCTGCCGACTTTTATCGCGAGTGGGGACGATGATGCGATCGCATTTGCCGCAAATCATTCGTTTGGTTTAATGGGGGGTGCACCGTTCTCACTTCAAAAGCTAAAGACTACACTGGCAAAATATCGTCAGTTAAATTCTAGTGGTTCAGAACGATTCATGTTATCTCGTTTCTTCTTTGTGGCTCGAACCGATGAAGAGGCAATCAACGAAGCGCTACCATTCATTGATAAATTTAGTCGCCGAATGCAGGCTTTAACTGCTCGAATTCAAAGTAGTGGTGATACTCAAAGCTTTACTCAACTCAGTCAGCAATCCAATCCCTTTAATTGCGACTTTCTAATCGCAAACTCAATTATTGGTAGTGTTCAAACTTGCCGCGACAAAGTGAAACAGTTTCAAGACGAATTGAATCTTGGTACGATCGCGCTGAAACCTGCGTCATTTGATTTGCTCAAAAATCAGGAGAGTTTAACTCGCTATCAACAAGAAGTACGATCGTATATTTCTTAATCAGGAGACTGTTTTTAATGTGAAACGCCAAGATTTACAAACTTGTTCTTATCAACTCGTAGTCAGAATTTTATGAAACGTAAACATCTTTCCACATTCTTTAGTATTGCGCTGCTCGGTCTTTTGTTAGTGCTTGGATCACGGCTCTTAACTTCTCAACCTTCAAATACATCCCTCTTAGTTTCTGCCGCAGCTAGTTTGAAAGAGACGCTAGAAGAAATAAAACCGTTGTATCAGAAAGACCACTCTCAAGCAGGTTTGACCTTTAACTTTGGAGCCTCCGGAGCCTTACTTCAACAAATTGAGCAAGGTGCGCCCACTGATATCTTTATCTCAGCCGCTCAAAAACAAATGGATGCACTAGAGCAAAAGGGAGCACTCATCCCTGGAACTCGCACGAACCTGGCAAACAATCAACTCGTTCTCATTGTTCCTCAAAATTCAACGACTGTGACGGGCTTTACGAGCTTAAAAGCACCCGAAGTTAAGCGAATTGCGATCGGGGAACCGAGAAGCGTTCCCGCTGGACAATACGCCGAACAAGTCTTTCAGAAGCTGAATCTAATGAACGAGGTCAAATCGAAGCTAATCTACGCCAATAATGTCAGACAGGTTTTAGCCTCTGTCGAAAGCGGAAATGCTGATGCGGGATTAGTCTATGCTACAGATGCTAAAATCTCTAATCGTGTCAAAGTTGCTGCGATCGCAGATGAGAATTCTCATTCCCCGATCGTTTATCCGATGGCAGTTCTCAAGAGCAGCAAGAATCCAGATACAGCAAAAGCCTTTGTGCAATTTCTTACTGGCAATGAAGCAAGAGAAGTTTTGCAAAAGAATGGTTTCATTGTATCGAGATAGATTAATTTATGAATCAAGCGTTTGTAGTTCCATTCGATCTATCTCCGCTCTGGATTTCGATCAAAGTCGCAGTACTGGCAACTGTCTTTACCTTCTTTGCGGGAATTGCAGTTGCCTACTGGATGATGAACTATCGAGGTCGAGCAAAATCATTGTTGGAAGGACTTCTGATTTCTCCACTGATCTTACCGCCGACTGTCGTTGGATTTTTACTGCTGCTGTTATTGGGTAAAAATGGTGCAGTCGGACAACTGTTGAGATCGATCGATTTTAACGTCGTCTTTACCTGGTATGGTGCAGTAATCACGGCAACAGTCGTTTCATTTCCCTTAATGTATCGCACTGCTTTAGGCGCTTTTGAGCAAATCGATCAGAATCTTCTAGCAGTTGCTCGAACACTCGGAGCTTCAGAATGGACTGTGTTTCGTCGGGTTCTGTTACCCTTAGCTTTGCCTGGAGTGCTGGCGGGAATAGTACTTGCCTTTGCTCGTGCGCTAGGGGAATTTGGTGCAACCCTGATGCTGGCAGGAAACATTCCTGGACAGACTCAAACAATTCCAATGGCAATCTATTTCGCTGTGGAAGCAGGCGCAATGAATGAAGCTTGGTTTTGGGCAGTGGTGATTCTGCTAATCTCGCTCTCTGGAATTGTTGCAGTTAATTTTTGGCAGGAACAGCAAAAGAAATCCCGACAAGCGCAAACTTCAAAACTGACAAGATCTCTCACTCCTAGCAATCAGTCCGCTCAAAACATTCAGTCTTCCTGCTCATCCGGTCTAGTCATTGATATTCAAAAACGAATCGCAAATTTTGAGCTAGACCTCTCTTTTAATCTCACACAATCTACTCTAGGAATTTTAGGTGGTTCTGGAGCAGGTAAAAGTCTGTTGCTGCGCTGCATTGCAGGGATGGAAACCCCGACTCAGGGGAGAATTGTATTGAACGGGCGTGTTTTGTTTGATGCGAAAGCTGGAATTCATGTGCCGAGCCGCGATCGTAAAATCGGGTTTCTTGTGCAGAACTATGCTTTGTTTCCGAATATGACGGTTTCACAAAACATTGCGTTTGGCTTACCGAAGTCGCTTTCTACCAATCAAGCCCGACAACGAGTTGATGCCCAATTAGCAGCCGTCCAACTCAAAGGATATGGCGATCGCTATCCGCATCAACTTTCCGGCGGACAACAGCAACGAGTCGCCTTGGCGCGGGTTCTAGCAAGTGAACCAGAAGTGATTTTGCTCGATGAGCCTTTCTCAGCATTAGATACGCATCTTCGGAGTCAAATCGAGCAAGAAACGATCGCCCGACTGCGAACTTTTGGAGGTGTGAGCTTATTAGTGACACACAACCTGGAAGAAGCCTATCGAATGTGTGATGATTTGCTTGTCTTAGAGATGGGGCGCATTCTTACCTCTGGTTCCAAATACAACATCTTTGAGCGTCCAAGAACATTAAGCGTTGCTCAACTCACGGGGTGTAAAAATATTTCGGCTGCTCGGATCAGTTCAGCGCAAGAAATTTTGGCGATCGATTGGGGAATTCGACTGCAAGTCGTTGAACCTTTGCACGATCGACTTGCTTATGTTGGTATTCGTGCCCATCAACTTCGCTTCATTGATGACCCAACTCAAGCAAATACGTTTCCTTGTTGGTTGGCTTCAATCAGCGAGACACCTCACCGAGTGACATTATTTCTTAAGTTCAATACAATTTCTACAAACTTGCAAGACTACCACATCCAAGCAGAAGTCTTTAGAGAAAGGTGGGAAGTGTTGAAGCAAAGACCCTTTCCCTGGTTCGTTCAACTCAATGTATTACAGTTAATTCTTCTGGAAAGATAGGAATAGTGTAGGGTGCACCTAAGTACAGGATAAAAGTTAACGAAACTGCGTGATTTTCATGAATCGAGCCTTCTAAGCTTACAATAGAAGCATTGGTGAATGAGCATTAGTGTTCGACATGGAACAACCTTCGGCTGAATATTTTGTGTTAGCGATCGAAGACAATTCAGAACAAGTTGAACTGATTCAAAACGCTTTTCAGGCGGACACAGTTGCGTGTCGAGTTGAAGCGATCGCAGAAAAAACAGAAGCCTTGAACTTTCTACGTAACAGTGCAGAACGTCCCGATATTATTCTGCTGAATCTGTCCGGAGAGCAAGGTCGAGACATTTTGACTGAACTAAAATCGAGTGAACACCTGAGACGGATTCCGGTGGTGATTCTTACGGACTCAACCGATAAAGAAGATATCTTAAGTAGCTATATGCTTCAAGGGAATAGTTATGTGATCAAATCTTCGGATCGCGATCGACTATACGAAACCGTGCAGCGAATCAAAGCGTTTTGGTTAGGAATTGTAACTTTACCATCAGAGTAGTTGCTTAGTTCAATGAAAGCTTTAATGAAAAGTTCCTAACTTTTATAAACCTAAAAATCATCTTCTAAGGGTTGGCTTGGGATTTGAAATGATCTGGTTTAATTGAGATGCTGTTCTATTTCATTTAAGAATTTGTTTTCAATAATCCGGAGTATGCTAGAACAAACTTCAAGCGTCATCATCGCAGCGTCTACGCTTGATTGCAACCAAAGTCTTCTCTGTACCGCGATCGAACAGGTCTGAAAATCGGATAGCGCGTCACTTCTTGTTCGTTTTTCAGACTCATCATTTCAGCAATTGCCGTTTACCGCGATGCGTTTCGCGTCGCTCAGGATTTTATATGTCTCTTCAATCAGAACTTCACCCGCTTAATCTCACCAGTCTGAAACAACCCTCGATCGAACGACTGACGCAAGTTCAACCTCACGGCGTTTTGTTAATTCTCCATGAGGCAACGCTCACGATTTTGCAGGCAAGTACAAACACGACTTCGATCTTACAAATCGCACCCGATGTGCTCGTGGGTAAAACGATCGACGAATTGTTCGATTCGTATCAAGTCGATCGATTTCGGGCTGGACTCGCTGAAGAGAATCTCGATTTCATTAATCCGAGTCGCGTTTGGATTCGGCGAAATGGGGATGATTATGCAGTATTTGATGCGATCTTTCATCGAAATGCCGATGGTTTTCTCATCTTGGAATTAGAGCCAGCATTCACTCAAGAAAACATTCCATTTTTGAGTTTTTATCATCTTGCAAAAGCATCGATTAATCAGATTGAATCCACCTCTAATCTTCAGGATTTCTGTCAGATTATTGTGCGAGAAGTGCGGAAAGTCACCGACTTCGATCGCGTGATGCTCTACAAATTTGATGCCGATGGACATGGAGAAGTATTAGCAGAAGAAAAAGTCGAAGAATTGGAATCGTATCTTGGCTTGCATTTTCCTGAATCTGATATTCCGATTCCTGCTCGAAAGATGTTTGTGTCAAATTGGATTCGGGTGATTCCTGACGCTCAAGCGGAACCTGCTTCGATTCATCCGGTGAACAATCCAGTCACGCAGCAACCGACGAATCTAACCCTTTCGATTCTGCGAAGTCCTTATATCTGTCACACCGAGTATTTGCACAATATGGAAGTGCGGGCATCGCTGACGATTTCATTGATGAAAGATGACAAGCTGTGGGGAATCATTGCCTGCCATCATCGCACTCCGAAGTATGTCTCCTATGAGCTTAGAAAAGCTTGTGAATTCTTGGGGCGTGTGATTTTTGCAGAAATTTCGACTCGTGAAGAAACCGCAGATTATCACTATCGAATGCACTTAGCGCGGGTGCAATCGGCGTTAATCGAATCGATGTCTGAGGCAGATAGCTTTGTCGATGGGTTGATGCAGTCTGAGCCGAATTTGCTCGATTTAACAGATGCAAAAGGCGCGGCGGTTTGTTTTGGAGGACGATGGACAACGATCGGGCAAACTCCCTCAGAAGAGGAACTGAACTATCTGGTGCAATGGTTAGCGAAAACCGTTGATGATGAGGTGTTCTATACCAATTCGCTGCCTTTAATTTACTCGGATGCAGAACGATTTAAGCATGTGGGAAGCGGACTATTAGCAATTCCAATCTCGAAGCGAAGTTATGTGCTGTGGTTCCGTCCGGAAGTAATTCAAACCGTCAATTGGGGTGGCGATCCGAATCATGCGTATGAGCTAAAAGAAACAGGCGATCGATTATGTCCCCGAAAATCTTTTGAACTGTGGAAAGAAACGGTGCGGCTAAATTCGCTGCCGTGGAAACCTGTTGAAGTTCAAGCGACTTTAGAATTGCGAAAAGCGATCGTCAATATCGTACTTCGACAAGCTGAAGAACTCGCACTACTCGCACAAGATTTAGAGCGATCGAATGCTGAACTGAAAAAATTCGCGTATGTCGCTTCTCACGACTTACAAGAACCGCTGAATCAAGTTGCAAACTATGTTCAATTGCTCGAAATGCGCTACCACGATCAGCTTGATCAAGATGCGACCGAGTTTATTGATTTTGCAGTCGAAGGTGTGAGCTTGATGCAAACCTTGATCGATGATGTCTTGATCTACTCGAAAGTGGATCTCAAAGGCATTGAATGGCAGCTAACCGACTCTGAAACGGCTCTCAATCGCGCTTTGAGTAATCTACGCGGACGAATTGCGGAAACGGATGCTCAAATTACTCATGATCCGATGCCGCAAATTGTGGCAGATGGAACTCAACTCATGCAGCTATTCCAGAACTTAGTTGCGAATGCGATCAAGTTTAGAAGCAGTGAAGCTCCTCGGATTCATCTTGGAGTAGAGCGGCAAGAAGAAGCTTGGTTGTTCTCGGTGAAAGATAACGGAATTGGACTTGATCCGAAATTTAGCGATCGCATTTTCGTAATTTTCCAACGCTTACACACGCGCGATGAGTATCCTGGTTCTGGTATGGGACTCGCGATCTGTAAAAAGATTGTGGAATGTCATCGTGGACGGATTTGGGTTGAATCTGAACTCGGTCAAGGCGCGACTTTCTACTTCACGATTCCCGTGGGAGGACGAGATCACAGTCATGCGATCGCACAAAAGAAAAACTATCTTCCTCATCGAGGATAATCGCGGCGATATTCGATTAATCCAAGAAGCGCTGAAAACCACAGCGGTAGACTGTGACATCATTGTCGCGCGGGATGGAGTCGAAGCGATGGACTATCTCCAACAGGATCAACGTATCTGTCCGGATCTGATCCTGTTGGATCTGAATTTGCCCAAAAAAGACGGGCGGGAAGTGTTAGCAGAAATCAAAGCTGATTCCACACTGAAACACATTCCTGTGGTCGTGCTTACCACTTCCCGCAACGAAGAAGATATTGTGAAAAGCTATGATTTGCACGTCAATTGCTACATCACCAAATCGCGCAATCTAGCTCAATTGTTTAAGATTATTCGGGGGATTGAGGAATTTTGGTTAGAGACAGCAACATTGCCCATTCCGCTTTAATTCGTGGAACAGTGATCAAGGTACTGCTGGTCGAGGACAATGCGGCAGAATCGCGATTGTTGCAAGAGATTCTAAAACATACCGTACTCAATCAGTTCTACCTTGCTCCGGTTCAACGGATTGGAGAAGCGATCGCGCTTTTAAGAGCCGAACATTTCGACGTGATTTTGCTCGATCTGACGTTGCCGGATAGTACCGGACTCGATTCGATCGATGCCATTAATCAAGAATCTCCCAATTCACCGATCGTAGTTTTAACCAATACGAACGATGATGAACTCGCAGTTCGAGCGGTTCGACACGGTGCACAAGACTATCTAGTGAAGCGGCAGATCAATCCGGATACCTTAATTCGCTCGATTCGATATGCGATCGAGCGTAAACAAGCCTCAGTTGCTCTGCGAGAAGCGAATGAAGTCCTAGAAGAACGCATCCAAGAACGGACGATCGAGCTTGCAACTGCGAATCAACGACTCCAAGCAGAAATCGATCGCGCTCAGAAAATTCAGGAACGCTTAGAACTGGCTCAGAAAGCGGGAAAAACTGGAACCTTTGAATGGAATGTTCAAACGAACACAGTTTCTTGGACTGCCGAAGTTGAAGCACTTTACGGACTTGCACCGGGTAGCTTTGACGGACATTACGACGACTGGATTCAAACGCTGCATCCTGACGATCGTGTTCGCATCGAACAAGAACTTCAGCAAGCGATCGAGCAAAAACATGGTCTAGAGACTGAGTTTCGGATTCTGCACACCAGTGGCAGTACCCGTTGGATCGCAGTCCAGAGCAGTCTTTTCTTTGAAGACAATCGACCGTTCCGAATGCTCGGTATTCACATGGACATCACCGAGAAAAAGCAACTCGAAGCCCAATTTCTAAGAGCACAACGCCTCGAAAGTTTGGGCACGCTTGCTGGCGGCATTGCTCACGATCTCAACAATGTTCTTACCCCGATTCTGGCAGTATTGCAGCTATTACCGCTGAAGCTTCCGAATCTCAGCGATCAAAATCGCCACCTCCTAAGTACTGCTGAAAAAAGCGCCCGTCGAGGAGCCGATCTGATTAAACAGATTCTCACCTTTGCGCGTGGCGTAGAAGGCAGACGAATCACTCTACAGATAAATCATCTTCTCTTTGAAGTCAAACAGATTATCGAGCAAACCTTACCTAAGTCGATCGACATTACGACCGATATTGATCCGAATCTTTGCCTGATTGCGGGTGATGCCACTCAACTCCACCAAGTGCTGATGAATCTCTGTGTAAATGCTCGTGATGCGATGCCTCAAGGCGGAACATTAACGATCAAAGCAGAAAATTTGTCGATCGATGAGCAGTACGCCCGAATGCACCTTGATGCTAGGGTCGGGAGCTATATCGTGATTACGATCGCAGATACAGGAACCGGAATCGCTCCCGAACATCTTCATCGTATTTTTGATCCGTTTTTTACCACGAAAGAAGTCGGCAAAGGCACAGGATTAGGACTATCTGCACTGCTTGGGATTGTGAGAAGTCACGGTGGATTCGTCGATGTTCAGAGCCAACTCAATCAAGGGAGCCAGTTTAGAATCTTTCTGCCTGCAAATCGAACCAGTCCACCCACGATCGATGAAACTAGCGAAATTCACCCCGGTCAGCAGCAATTGATCTTGATCGTGGACGACGAAGCAGCAATCTGTGAAACGATGAAAGAAACCCTCCTGATGCAAGACTATCAAGTGTTGGTTGCTCAGGATGGCATCGAAGCAGTCGCGCTCATGGCACAACATCAACAGCAGATTCGGGCTGTGTTAATGGATTTAATGATGCCAACTTTAGACGGTCTTGCCACCTTGCCATTATTGCGTCGATTTAATCCGGATCTATGTGCGATCGCGATGAGCGGACTAACTGCAACTGAAAGTGTTGCTCAAGCAAAAGAGCTAGGCTTTCAAGGATTTCTGCAAAAGCCTTTTACTCGAAAGGACTTACTCCAAATGTTGAGCACTTATCTCTAACTTGAATTGCTTACTAAAAAGTACGAAGTGCGAGGCGAACTGTTTATGCTCGTCCCTCGCACTTCATACTTGATGATGATCGAGTGATTACATCAAACAAATCCACGACCGATCGCCATTGCGCGACGAACGGCTGCATCCGCATTCACCATTCCACTACCTGTAAATCGATCGTATCCCGATGTTCCCAAATCAACCGCAGTCTGAGAAACGATCTGCTTGATTTGAGCAGCACTCAGCGCACGATTCGCACTCCAAACCAAGGAAGCCACACCTGCCACATTTGGCGCTGCTGCTGATGTGCCGTTAAAGCGCACTCTCCTGAAGTAATCGGTAATCGTGCTCGTTCCCAGTGCAGCAACCACCTCGGAAGGTCCCATCACCGTGAGTCCATCACCGTACTGCGATCCCCACCAGCCATATTCAATCCGCTGACCTGGACTGCGATCGAAGCCGTCACGATCAACTGCCCCCCAAGAAGCTCCAACCGCAATCACATTACTGTACAGCGATGCCAACGTTGCAGGATAAGAGAGTCCCTCTTGCCCCAGATGTCCTGAGTTTCCAGCCGCAATCACAAACAAAACATTCGGATTGTCTGCCACAATTCGATTAAAGGTCGGGTATAGGTTAGTGTCGCCAAAGGAATTCAACATTCCCAAACTCATATTAATGATAAGCCGTTGACCAGTGCGGTTCGCTTCATTGACCATGGTGCGGGTGGCATCGACTAGGGAAAGATCAGTCGAACCGCTACCCAGTACATCAATGTGCAAAACCTGAGAATTCCAATTGATTCCGCTCATTCCGATTCCGTTGTTGGTTGCTGCTGCAATAATCGATTGAACAGCAGTTCCATGTGAGGCATCATTGTGACTAATATCATCGTCATGAGCGTTATTTGAAAGTGTCCAGGTCGATCTCAAATCTGTGTGAATTGCACCGTTTTGAGCCGTTGCAAGTCCGGTATCCTGCAATCCTACAGCAACACCCGCCGAGCCAGTGGTAAATCGCCAAGCATTTTGGACTCCCATCATGAATAAGTTCCATTGCTGGCTAAAGAGTGGATCGTTTGTGGTGACAGAAAGATTGATTGTACGATCGGCAAATTGAATGACATCAATTCCTTCAAACAAAACTTGCCGTCCATCGCTGAAGTTGATTGCATCAAAAATACGGCTTCCTGTTCCTGGATTGTAAGCAACACCGCCTAATCCAGAGCTTGCAAGATTGAGGCTCACACTCGTGGATGAAATCGATGAGAGGTCTAATCGATCGCGAGACCCGTTGCCAAAATCGACGTTTCCAAAGCCAGAAATGATCGTTTGAGTTGCAGTAGAACGAACGGTAAAGCGATCGGCTCTCAAAGTTCCAGTGATAGTCTCTGTTGTGCCATCTCCCGCGCCACTTGCATTGATCGATAAATTGTAGGTCGTATTGTTCGCGCCGTTGAAAGAGTAAACCCGAATAAAGTAAGTTCCCGCACTCAACATGTGAACGATCGATTCGTTGCTTGTGCCTGATCGATTCGAGGTGGCGATCGTGGTTCCTGAACTATTCAACAATTGCAAATCAGCATCTGCACTCAGAGTGTTCAGCGATAGATTCAGATGAGTAGCACCGACGAAATTGAATCGGAAAAAGTCATTCGTATCGGTGCGGCTGATACTATCCGACCAATTGCGAGATCCCCAGTTCAAAGTCCCAAGATCATGAGCCGTCGATCGCGTATTGCCTGGATCAAGTGCAGTCGTGTTCGCTTGAATCCCAGTGAATCTGCTCGAAAACGCACTGAATCGGGTTGAACCGTCGATCGAGAATCGCCTGAACCGACGAGAAGCAAGAAAACTACTCGATCGAGGATGTAACCCACTTTGCCCCCGGTTGAAAAAGATTTCATCGCTTTTCTGAGCGAAAGACATCGAAAAATCTCGGTAGCCGTTCAGTCCGACTCCGTTCTGCAAACTGGCTTTAAACATGAAATGCTTGATCAAATTACCTAAACAATGGAGGGCAGCCCTGATTCTTCAGCAAGAACTCGAAAGTTACTTGTGATGCACTTAAAGAGCGGTTCCAAACAGGCTCAATCTAGGGAGGGGACATCCCAAAACGCTTGTCGCGTCCATAACATGGGCATCAAGCGAGATCGCGTGGATGCTCAACAAGAAACTTCATGAAAGATTAATCTTCAGTATCGACAGGTCGCGTGTGAAGTTCTACGGGCGAGGCGCTTTCTATTCTCACAATCGGCTTGAGTAAATATAAGTTGAGAAATGGATCAAAATCTGACATTGCTTGTTTACTTGAATTGTCTGATACCGTTTTGAGGCACTGAGGAGAGGATCATGGTAAAACCCGTAATTTCAGCGATGCTTGACGATAAGACTCCACCAGATGTCATTATTCGAGCGGAGCCACGTCAACCTGAATCTGATCCGACTTTGGGCATTCCGGTACAAGTCGATCGACAAACCACCCCAAAACATCGATTAGTCACGATCGGGGATTCACTGACTCATGGATTTCAAAGTGGTGCGATTTTTCACACGAATCTTTCTTACGCGGCGATGATTGCTCATGAACTGGGCTGGAAAGACTTTCGCTATCCAACTTATAACAGTCCAGGAGATGGCTTACCGTTTAATCTAGAAGCATTAGCTCGAAATTTAGAAAAGCCGATCGGCAATGAGCTATCTTGGTGGAAGATTCCTTCTGCATTGTTAGAGGCGCGGAAATTTCTAGACCAAAGTGAAGATTATTGGGAACGCGCAACCGGATCGCGATTCTCAGCTAAAGGAGAAATCAACCATAATCTAGCGGTCTATGGATGGGATTTACGAAATACACTGTCTCGCAATGCTGATATCTGTCTGGATATCTTACGAAACAATCGACCAAAAGATAACTTTATTCGGCAAGTGGTTGATCATCATAATGAACGTGCTGCGGTTCGGGTGCTAGATACAGCGCGAGATGAAACTGGAAAAGCACTATCACCGCTTCAAGCCGCACAAGCACTATCCGATGAAGAGATTGAAACCTTGATTATTTTTATCGGTGCGAACAATGCTTTGGGAAGTATTTTAACGTTCAAAGTGAAGTGGTCGGATGTGGGTTACGACGACATGGATATTAACGATCGATACACCGTTTGGCGACCGATTCACTTTCAAGCAGAACTCGATCAGATTGTTGAGCAAGTGAAGCAAATCCGCGCTCGTCATGTGATTTGGTGCACTGTGCCACATGTCACGATCGTGCCTTTTGCTCGTGGTGTGGGAGAAAAAGTCGTTCCTCAATCCCGCTATTTTCCTTACTACACCTTGTTCTGGATCAAAGATGATCCATTCAATCCTTCTAAGCATCCTCATCTGACTGCCAATGAAGCGAGAGCGATCGATAGTGCGATCGACCAATATAATGATGCGATCACGAATGCGGTTCGAGCAGGACGCAAAGAAGGAAGAGATTGGTATCTATTTGAAATGGTCGAAATTCTCGATCGACTCGCATCACGTCGCTTCTTTGAGCAACCCCAAGTACAGCCTGAATGGTGGTCTCCGTATGAACTACCGCCCGCTCTACAAGCTCTGAATCCTGTGCCTGATTCGTGCTTTTTCCGCTCGAATGCGCGTGGACGAATTGCAGGGGGATTGTTCTCACTCGATGGCATTCATGCAACCACGATCGGTTATGGTGTGATTGCTCAAGAATTGATTAAAGTCATGCAAACGGCTGGAGTTGAATTCTTTGATGATCAAGGACAAACGCGATCGGGAGACGTACAAATTGATTTCGATCGACTCATCGCACTCGATAGCTTAATCTCCCGACCCCCTCGATTGATTCAAGATGTGATCAATACGATTGGTTGGTTTGATAGCACCTTCGGTGTGATGAACAATGTTCTAAAGTCCAACTATTAGTTGAGACACATTGCAATCTGGGAGACCTGATCGGGGGTGACATTGATCACTTTAACTATCAATCAAGTTCACCACTTGATCAGGTTCTCAAGGAACAGCACAAATTTGCTATGGTGAATTAAATTGGAGTGCAACTGGATTGCTTTTCTGGAATGTGTACCACGATCGCTTGAGTTCATCGGGTGCAGGAAATCGCGAATCATAGACTGTAATTACATTCGTTAGCGCTCGTCCCGCAGGTTGCACAATCCGGTTTCCGAGTGCTAGTGCAACAGAAGTACCTCCGTCTAAGTTCATTGCTTCGTAAGCACCAATCGATCGCATAATTGCCGCTTCTTTTTCTAATGTGATCGGTTTCTGAAATGTTACGAGATAAAGCCGATTGCCATCTTTAGGGAATCCGATCGCAATTCTTCTCGCAACTCCTGAAACAGACGGATCACTAAATCCTTCTTGTTTTGGATTGATTGAAATTCTGCCTTGCTTTAACAATCGAGGACCCGCTGTGAGTGAGAACCAATGTTCATTCCATTTGGGTTTGCCTTCAGTCCGGGCTGTCACCATTTCGGGACGATTTCCGCGACGAATTCCCAATGTTGTGCCGTAGTTCTCCCAAGGGCTGTACTTCAGAACACGCCCCCCTGCGACCATGTTCCCCATCACGCGCTTCTGGTTGTCCATGCTGAAGAAAGTTCCGCTGGCAGTGAGCGCAGCTTTATGGCGGCGTACCATTGCTTCAAACGGCTCATCACCGCGTGTCGATCGAGCACTATTCGCCTGTGTCGCTTGATTTGCGAGTCCGATACTGATGAATGTTTTGGGGTCGGTTAGATCGATCGTAGCGAGTCGAATCGGAACTCCAGCGATCGTACGTTGAACGACTGAGATCGGGCGAGCCATTCCGGCACGTTCAGTCGTTTCAACGGTGATTGGCATAGCGACTGGTGCAGGTGCGATCGACAATCGAGGAAACAGGATGGCACAAGTAAAGAGCGTACAGGTCGCTGTAACTGAGAAGCTACCGGGAACAGACGACAACCAACGGATCATGAAGCGTTTTCGATGAGAAACTCTGTCAATCATGCCTTGCTGATGTATTTTTCAAAGACTGATTAAAAATACGTAATATCTCTTAGCAAAAATCTCCCTATCGATAGAGGATGAGATATTGCTTTCCCCACACCTGAAACTATTCTGCATAGAAATACGGATTCGACCGGGCAACCTGATCCCGGTTCAGCAAAAATTTATTGATAAAGCCGAGTTCAAAACAGAGTCATTACAATCACACCCAATACCATCACTACGGCTCCAAACAAGCGCTCTCGTAATCCCCGCTCATGAAATAGGAAATGCCCGAATAGAACGCTGATCAAAGCACTCATCCGTTTAATCGCGATGACTTGAGTAACGAGCGTATAAGAGACTGCAATCATTTGAAAGGTAATCGCAGTGGCGTGAAAAAATCCGATCAGCATCAACGGTTTGAGATTCGGCAGAATTTGAGCGAACTTGCGACGGGAATTGAAAAACGCGATCGGGAACATTCCCACAGCCAAGTAACTATACAAAGCCGTAGACCAGAACAACGGCGAAGAATTCACCACGCCAACTTTGTCGAAGTTTGAAGTAATACTCCAAATAAACGCAACCATTAGCATAAAGCGACTTCCTTGATTGCGAAATAAGGCTCTTAACGGTGCAAAGTAACCATTTTTGCGTTCTCGTAGATTCAGAACATAAGAGCCGACAACGATGAGAGAAATCCCGATCGCATCCGCGAAAGTCGGATTTTCCTGCACAATTAACGGTGAAGTGACCAAAAGAAACAACGGTGTCAAAGTCACTAACGGAACCGTTAAAGACAAATCTGCAACTTGGAGAGCGCGAATATAAAGCGTAAAGGAAACGACATTCAAGCTACCACCAACGAGTAATGCAATCCAAAACTGCGGTTCAATCTTTGGAATTCCAGCCAGTAACAGTAATGGAATCAAAAAGATCACAGCAAAGATATTTGCGACCCAAGCCACGATATACACATCTAGACTTTTGAGACTGTGTTTGCTGGAGACATCCTTCAAAGACTCGAAAAAAGCCGTTAAAATTGCAAATGCTAACCAAATCATGAGAATTCCGTGGTTTCTTCTTTTGCGACGATTCGCTTTCTTCAACAGCCCACATCTGAAGCTTGGGTCGATCAGGCATTGGCAAACCTAGATACCATTCTGCTTGATCATTCTCACTGTGAGCGCAAAGCCGCAGGAGTCGCACTGAATTTGATGTTTCGTTATCCATCGAGCGCAAAATTAGTGCGAATGTTAACCGCGATCGCGCAAGAAGAGTTAGAACACTTTGAGCAAGTAAACCAGATTTTAGAGCGTCGGTCTATCCCTCTCGCGCCACTTGCTCCCCCGCCGTACGGTGCAAGTCTCAATAAACAAATTCGCCGCGAAGAACCCGATCGTATGTTGGATTCGCTACTTGTCTCAGGGCTGATCGAAGCTCGGAGCCACGAACGCTTAGGATTGTTAGCGGAACATTTGGACGATCGAGAATTGGCAAAATTTTATCGAGCGTTAATGGCATCTGAGGCACGACATTACGGCGTGTATTGGACATTGGCGGATACCTACTTTGAGCGATCGCAGATTAACCAACGCTTAGAAGAATTAGGCGCGATCGAAAGCGAAATTCTCTCCACGCTTTATCCTCAACCAAGAATTCACAGCTAATGCAATATCAAGATTTTCTGATTCGCGCTTGGCAACCCTCAGATCGAAAGACTACTTTTAATCTGATCAGTTCTGTATTGGCAGAATACGGATTGCAACAAGAACCAGAAGGAGCCGATCGAGATGTTTTGGAGGTAGAAAACTTTTATAAAGATGGCGAATTTTGGGTGATTGAGCGCGATCGTAAACTTGTTGGAACGGGTGCTTACTATCCGATTTCTCGCGGTGAAAATGCAGTCGAAATTCGCAAAATGTATTTACTGCCAGAAGCGCGGGGAGTGGGACTTGGAAAGTTTTTGCTGATTGAATTGGAAAACGCGATCGCTAAAAAAGGCTTCACTCAAATCTGGATCGAAACTGCCAGCGTCTTGAAAGAAGCTGTTCAACTGTATGAACGCACCGGATATCAGCCGAGTACTGGAGTCGAAACATTGAGATGCGATCGAGTTTATGTAAAATATCTGGTCTAAGGAACTAACTTTGATCGAGTGGATTACGCCTTATGCAAACGCCCAAAGAATCGCTCCGCAAGTTTCCACAACCGCTTGATCGAGTCGCAATCGGTTTAATGCTCGTTTTGCTTGTTCTGATCGGCGTGTTATTGCTGAGTGGCGATCGCAGTGCGCCTAGAGTCCGAGAATTCAACTGGCAAGAAAAACAGATTGGAGCCGACGATCGAGCATTCCTGCTGACTTTCAGCCGTCCGATGGATCATTCGAGCGTTGAGCAGAATCTAAAAATTCAGCCAGACTTGAAAGGAAAAGTCAGTTGGGCAGGGCGACGAATGGCATACACACTCGATCAGCCTGCACCGTACGGGACAGAATTTACGGTTTCGCTGACAAATGCGCGAGATCGATTCAGCAAAGAAGGTGCGGATCATGGAGTTTTGCGAGACTTCAATCAGAAATTTAAGAGTCGCGATCGCGTTTTCGCATTCATCGGAGCCGAAGGCAATGAAGCAGGACGACTGATTCTCTACAACTTGACTCAGCAAGATAAAAAGATTCTCACACCCGAAAATCTTGCTGTGATGGATTTTCAAACCCATCCAAGCAACGACAAGATTGTCTTTAGCGCAGTCGAACGTACGAATCCGCCGCAGTCTTTAGCAGAACAAAAACTTTATACAGTTACAACTGGAATTCAAATCAACGATCCCGCACAGCTTGGAGACACATCGACTCCGACGGCTTCCGCTTCTCCAACTCAACCGGGACAAGTCACGCAAATTCTAGACAATCGCGATTATCAAAATCTTCGATTTGACTTATCAAAAGATGGTCGATCGATTGTAGTGCAGCGATTGAGCCGACGTGATCCGAATGATGCGGGAGCCTGGTTAATTCGAGACGGTCAACCTGCAAAAGCGATCGGGAATCAACAAACAGGCGGCGATTTTCTCATTACACCGGGTGGAGATTCGATCGCAGTCGCTCAAGGACAAGGACTCGCAATTCTGCCACTCCAGCCCGAATCTGAGCAGCCTGCAAACCCGTTAGACTTCTTGCCCAAGTTTGGAACAGTTCTGAGTTTCTCGCCCGATGGAACCTCAGCGGTGATGGTCAAATTCAACACCGATTACACTCGATCAATGTTCCTCGTCTCTCAAGGGGTTCAAAAAGAAATCCTCAAAATCCCCGGATCAATTGTCAGTGCTGAATTTGACCCAAATGGAAATATATTGTATTGCTTGCTCACGAACTTAGTTCCGGGCAATACATTTCAGGAACAGCCATTCCTCGCCGCAGTCGATCTGAAAGCTGCACGAGAAGGTAAACCAATGGAGCAAACCCTACGACCCTTAGTTCTACTGCCGAATCAGCGAGAAATTCAGGTCGATTTAGCTCCCGATGGCAAGGCGCTAATTTTCGATCAAACTCAAGCAGACGATCGCGCCAAAGCCGAAGTCAGTCAAGCACTCGCAGGTAGTAAACTCTGGCTCCTTCCGCTCAAAGGCGACCTCAATAACAAAACGGAGCCTGAAGAACTTCCGTTCCGAGGTTTATCGCCGCGATGGTTGCCGTAGTTTAGGTTAACTTAGTAAAGGATTTACTCAAGCACGATTTCTCTTCCATGAACATCCTGACCAATCTTCTACCGACTCCGAAAAAACGTCGCGGCGTTGAAATTAAGTCCGATCGAGAAATCGAAACCATGCGGGAAGCGTCTCGCATCGTTGCCACTGTATTAAAAGAGATTTCTGAACTCGTTGAACCCGGAATGACGACTTGGGATCTCGATGTTCACGCCGAAAAGCGAATTCGTGAAATGGGCGCAACACCGAGCTTTAAAGGCTATCATGGGTTCCCCGCCTCGATTTGTTCCAGCATTAATCACGAGGTCGTTCATGGAATTCCAAATAAGAAGAAAGTCATTCGTACGGGTGACGTGCTGAAAGTGGATACAGGCGCGTTTTACGAAGGATTTCATGGTGATTCTTGTATCACGATCGCGGTCGGTGAAGTGTCTCCCGATGCGGCAAAACTGATTCACGTTGCAGAACAAGCCTTATACAAAGGAATCGAGCAAGTCCGGGCAGGCGCATTCTTGCTGGATCTCGCAGGGGCAATTCAGGATTATGTTGAATCGAATGGCTGCAAAGTTGTAGAAGATTTTACCGGGCATGGAGTTGGACGCAATTTGCACGAAGAACCTTCGGTGTTTAACTTCAGAACCTATCAAATGCCGAATGTGAAATTGAAAGCAGGAATGACATTAGCGATCGAACCAATCGTGAATGCTGGCTCAAAAAATACGCGAATTCTTCCCGATCGCTGGACGGCGGTTACAGTTGATCGATCGCTGTCTGCCCAGTTTGAACATACGGTGTTAGTAACCGAAACTGGATACGAGATCTTGACCGATCGCACAAAAGTTTAGAGTTTCTGCGATCGAGCCGGACAAGCCAATTTCCTAGTTCCCTTTGCGGCTTTCGGTTTTTCAGGAGCTTGAACAGAAGGTCTTAAAGACTGACAAATCAAGCTCTCTGTCCCCGATGGATTCGCCGTAACGATTCCGATATAACTCTTGAGGTCTGCTTCTCGTGGAACTGCTGTGATCACCGAATCTGTTCCGACGCGCAAGCGGTACGCATAGCTGTAGCTCTGAGAAATGATATTTGCCGATCGCTCTAATTCCTCTAAGCTCTTCGCAAACCGATTATTCTGCTGATAAAACTTCTGTTGGGCAGCGGTCATTGCTTTAAGATAAGTTTCTGCCTCTTTTTGTTTGTCGATCGCGCTATTCTGCGGCGCTTTCATCACTGAACCCGCGCTCCCCTGAGACTGACTTTTCGCGGTTGACCAGAAAGCAGTCGTTCCACCTGCAATAAAGCCGCCCACTATTACTAACGCGACTGGAATCGCATACACACGCCAGCGAGTTTTTAGCCATGCCCGAAACGAGAACGGTTCTTCCTCGAATTCCTCTTCCTCTTCGAGATGCTCTTCTACGACTTCTTCAGGCTCTTCAAGTTCAGGGGAATGCTCTTCAAGCTCAACGGGCGGAGTCAGCGTTGCCACTCGTGAAGCGGGTTCTGTCCGCAGTGCAAATTCCCGTGTCCAAGCGACATCTTCTTCCCCGATTCGTTTCCCTTGTGCCCGAACGGATCGGATCGAGTCGTGTCCTAATTCCAGCAATCCTTTTTGAATAAATGCCACCAGCGTTTCTTGATTCAGTGGCTTTTGCGACTCTAAATAGATACACAAACAGTCCTCATCCATTCCCGCCCGCGCCGTGATGCCTTTCGGGGACAACACCGCATTCATCAAAGCAGCGATCGCATTTGGTTCACCTTGCTTGGCGAGTTCTAAGAGATTGGACTGTTCCATAGACGCTAAACGGGCACTGATGATAAAGGGATCTTGCGGGAATGCCTTACTTTACCGCTGAAATCTTGATTCTGTCTAATGATTCGCACAATCAGCGATCGCTCAGGATTAGAACGATTTGATTTGGAGAATTTTAGGCTTTTCCATCAAGACTTAACATTTTGGCAGAATTTAATAAAATTGCAGCAAAGATTTGTCATACCAGCAATTTAGCCTATTTTTGCTGTGAATTCTTACCGCTCCAGGGAACACTCAAGTTACGTGGGCAAGTTGCCCCAGAATTTTGTGGATCTGTCACTTCAGGAGCGTCCCCGGTGCAATCTGTTAAGCAACAGCAAATTCTCGGCTATTTCATCGAAGAAGCGAAGGAACATCTCGACACGATCGAGCAAGGATTAGTCGATCTAGCAGCAACGATGGCAGATTCTGAGCGCGTGAACGAACTGTTTCGGGCGGCTCACTCGGTCAAAGGTGGTGCTGCAATGCTCGGTTTTGATGGCATTCAAAAGACCGCTCACCATTTCGAGGACTGCTTCAAAATTCTCAAGGAGCACCCCGTTAAAATCGATCAGCGATTAGAGGATCTTTTTCTTAAAGGATTCGACACGCTAAAGGAACTAATCGAAGCTCTACAAAGCCCGTTCGGATTGCGAGAAGAAGATGCCCAACAAGCATTTTCGGAGGCAGAGCCTACTTTTCGAGAACTCCAAGCCTATCTCAGTAAGCTAATTTCAGGAAAAAGCACTACTCCAAAATCAGCTTCTTCTCAGAATGCTGCGACTCAGATCACAGCCGTTCTCAAAGCGATGTTGCAACTGTTCAAACAGGGCGATTCTCAAAAAGGTCGGCAGCAATTAGTCGCACTCTGCAATCGATTGATTCAAATCAGCAGTACCACTCAGAATTGGGTGACACTTCTGCAAACGGCGCAAAGAGCGATCGCGAATCCGAGAAATACTTACGTCACTCTCGCCCCGGTCATCATCAAAGATCTAAAGCAAGCCAGCGATCTACTTCTAACTGGAAGCGCGAACAAAATTGCGGTCAGCACAAACTTACAAAACCTAGTTAATCCGCCTGCTCAACCTGCAAAATCGACTCCTGCTCCCGCCGCTAAACAGCAAATTTCGATTCCATTAGAACCGAGAGCCGCTGCTCGATCGCTGCTCGAATCCTTCAATAAATCCGAGTTGATCGAAATTGCTGACTTTATTATGAAAGCGATCCAATAGTGCGTTTACCTCTAGACTTGTGAAATAGCAGTCTGGAGTTGGGCAATGACAAAGATCGGATTCATCGGCACTGGATTGATGGGCATACCGATGGCGCAACGTTTGATCGATGCGGGTCATTCTGTCACTGCTTACAATCGCACCGCTGCAAAATTAGAATCCTTGACTGGAGCCGCTCTTGCTTCTTCTGCTTCAGAAGCGATCGCGGCTTCTGAATGTATAGTCTTGATGCTGACGAATGCTCAAGCGATTCAAGAAACGCTGCTTGCTGAACCGTCCGTTTTACGCGATCGCACTGTGATTCAGATGAGTACGATCGCTCCCGATGAAAGTCGATCGATTCGGGATCAAGTCGTTTCAGCAGGTGGAAATTATCTCGAAGCTCCAGTTCTCGGCAGTATTCCTGAAGCGCGATCAGGAAAATTGATCGTCATGGTTGGCGCAGAACTGGAAGAATTCGAGAAATGGCGATCGCTCCTTCAAATATTTGGAGAAAATCCAATTTTGCTTGGTTCAGTGGGTTCCGCTGCGACTGTGAAGTTAGCATTGAATCAATTGATTGGCTCGTTAACCAGTGCGTTTGCTGCAAGTCTTGGGTTAGTACTGCGTCAAAATGTGGATGTTGAATCATTCATGAAAATTTTGCGGCAGAGTGCATTGTATGCGCCGACTTTTGACAAGAAATTACAAAGAATGATCGATCGAGATTTTGAAAATCCCAATTTCCCGACAAAACACTTACAGAAAGATATCGGATTGTTTATTGAAACTGCGCGATCGTCAAACCTTGAAACTGTCTCAGTTGAAGGAGTTCAAGAGATTTTAGATCAAGCCATCTCCGAGAATTTATCAGATCTAGATTATGCAGCTTTATTTGCGATCGTCTGTCCCGATCGTTAATCTGGCAATTCTCCGAACCGTTCCCGGTATTGCTGGAGCATCGCTTCTAATTCTTCTGATCGTCGGCGTTCTTGCTCTAACGACTGGTTGATTTCATTAAAGGAACGGAATCGAGTCCCATCAGGGTAATAGATTCGTAATTCTTCAGCAGAAAGATCAAAGCGAATTTCCAATCGGGGACTCGCCCAGTTTGCCATTTCTGCGATCGCGTCCAAGCCATCCTCTGTTCGCAACCAACCGCTGAGCGAATTCGTATCGGGATCGTAAATGTAATATTCCTGAATTTGATGTCGATCGTAGAACAGTAGCTTCTTCTCCATCTCAGTCTTCGTATTCCCTGGAGATAGAATCTCAAAAACGACTTGAGGCGCAATATTCTCTTCTTTCCACTGTTGGTAAGAACCACGATCACCCTTCGGTCTGCCAAATACCACCATCACATCCGGAGCATTTCGGATATCAGGACGACCTTCGACGGGATACCACAGTAAATCCCCTGCAACGAAAACAGTCGGAGCATCCGCAAACAGCCAATCCAAATTTTGTTTAATCTCAACAATCCAACGAAACTGCTTGGTATTGTCCGACATCGGTTGACCGTCACTATCGGGATAAACGACGGTTTCTTGCAGATTGGAAACCATAGCCCGAAGCTCCTAAAACGCTTGTGTCACTATATCAAATCTTATCAAAAGCAAGATTAATGACCTGCAATATGTTTTTTCTCTAAACAATTTAACTTTGTAACACTCATCACTTTCCGGAGTTGCACGTTTTCGGTTGAAATGTAATATAGACCGCCCCCGTAAAAGGTCAGATTTCAATCGTATTTGTCCGAATTCAACACATCAGAGAAAAGCTGAAATGAGGGCTTTTTAGGAAGCAATGTGAAGACCATTGTTTTCTGGGCAATCTAGAACCAGCGTCCCTAAATTTATTGCGAACGTTCAGCCCAGAACTCACAGCACTGTTTGAACTCGATCGCAGAGCCAATCTCTGCATCATGTGACCCCCCTAGCACATTTAAATATCGAAATTGTTCAAGTCATCTGTGGCTTCTGAACGCTTGGCGGCTGAGTTTTGATACCGCGACCATTGCCGTTTGGGTTCACTAAGCTATGCGTGTTTTGATCTATTCCTACAACTATCACCCGGAACCGATAGGCATTGCGCCTTTAATGACAGAACTTGCTGAAGGGCTAGTCAGGCGGGGGCATCAAGTCAGAGTCATCACCGGAATGCCGAATTATCCGCAACGTCAGATTTACGAAGGATATCGCGGCAAGCTCTACACCACTGAAGAACGCAATGGCGTAACGATTCAGCGCAGTTATATGTGGGTCAAACCAAAACCGAGTTTGATCGATCGCGTTCTGTTAGATAGCAGTTTTGTTTTCACCAGTTTCTTTCAAGCGCTCAAAGGTTGGCGACCGGATGTAATCCTGTTAACGGTTCCACCGCTTCCGGTCTGCGTTCCTGCTGCCCTTCTAAGCTGGTTTCACAATTGCCCGATCGTGCTTAATGTTCAAGATATTCTTCCTGAAGCAGCGGTGCATGTCGGATTGCTGAAGAATAAGACCATGATTCGGGTGTTTGAAGCGCTAGAGAAGTTTTCTTACAGAACGGCTCATACGATTAGTGTGATTGCAGATGGCTTTGTCGAGAATCTAGAGAACAAGGGCGTACCCTCGAATAAGCTCACTTGCATTCCGAATTGGGTCGATACAGGCTTTATTCGTCCGATGTCGAAGGAGAATAATGCGTTTCGTCAGGAGAATGGATTAGATGGGAAATTCGTCGTTCTTTATGCCGGAAACATTGCGCTGACACAAGGTTTAGAGACGGTGATTGAAGCGGCTGCCAAAGTGCGACATATTCCAGAGATTGCATTCGCGATCGTCGGAGAGCCGAAAGCGATCGAGCAGTTGAAACAGCATTGTGAACGACTTGGAGCGGACAATGTGAAACTTCTGCCATTTCAACCGCGCGAGAAATTGCCCGAAATGTTGGCAGCGGCGGATGTGGGATTGATTGTGCAAAAGCGGAATGTCGTTTCGTTTAACATGCCGTCGAAAACTCAGGTCTTGCTGGCGAGTGGACGGGCGGTGGTCGCTTCGGTTCCGAGTACCGGAAGTGCGGCGAAAGCGATCGAGAAAAGTCGCGGTGGTATCGTCGTCGAGCCGGAAAATCCAGAAGCGTTAGCGAATCAGATTTTGGAACTGTATGAGAATCCAGAATTGGCGACTCGACTTGGAAAGCAGGGAAGACAATATGCGATCGAGCGCTATTCGTTCGAGCAAGCGTTAACGCAGTATGAAACCTTGTTCGAGAAAGTCGCAAACCTGCCATCGGTTAAGCCTGCTTATCGATTGAGTGTGGATAAATCGAGTAGTTAAAGCGTTTGATCCCCTGATTAAGTTGATCGGAGTCTGTGAATGGCTCCGATTTTTTTAGTTTGAATGGGAATACTGGGGCTGTCATGGCTGATTTTGGCTGTGTCGTGCCCTCTTTGTACTCAGATTATGACTGTCTCTAAACTCCCGGTTTCGGTTCTCATTCCTGCCCGCAATGAAGAAGCGAATTTGCCTGCCTGCCTCGAAAGTGTAGCGAGAGCCGATGAAGTGTTCGTCGTAGATTCGCAGAGTAGCGATCGATCAGTTGAAATTGCAGAAAGCTACGGGGCAACGGTGGTTCAGTTTCACTTTAATGGACGGTGGCCCAAGAAAAAGAATTGGTCGCTAGAAAATCTGCCGTTTCGGAATGAATGGGTGCTGATTGTTGATTGTGATGAGCGAATCACACCGGAATTATGGGACGAGATCGAAACGGCGATTCAGAATGCGGAGTTTGAAGGCTATTACCTGAATCGTAGAGTGTTCTTTCTGGGGCAATGGATTCGCTACGGTGGCAAGTATCCAGACTGGAATTTGAGACTGTTCCAGCACAAGAAAGGACGCTACGAGAACCTCAGCACTGAAGCGATTCGGAACACTGGAGATAATGAAGTTCACGAACATGTGGTGATGTCGGGCAAAGTCGGTTATTTGAAAAACGATATGCTGCACATCGATTTCAAGGATTTGTATCACTGGTTAGAACGGCATAACCGCTACTCGAATTGGGAAGCTCAGGTTTATTTGAATCTGCTGACGGGCAAGGGTGACGATGGCACGATCGGATCAAATTTGTTTGGGGATTCGGTGCAACGCAAACGATTCTTGAAGCGGATTTGGGTGAGGCTGCCCTTTAAGCCGACATTGCGATTTTTATTAGCTTATGTAATTCGATTGGGATTCCTTGATGGCAAAGCAGGCTATATCTATGCTCGTTTGCTCAGTCAGTACGAATTTCAAATTGGGGTGAAGTTGTATGAGTTGCAGCAGTTTGGCGGCACGTTGAACACCCCGAAACCGATGACACCTCAAGCGATCGTACAACCGGAATCATGACGCAACTCAGACCATCCATCGACCTGAACGCACCTCCGCTGGTCGATTTACGCGCTTATGATCAGTCCTGGTTCGATCGCGGTCGTCCAGGCTGGTATGTTCTGCTCTGGTGGCTGGTGCAAGCGATCGTATTTCCGATCACGCCACAGCCCCTTAATTCGATTCGCTGTTCGATCCTGCGATTGTTTGGAGCCAAGATCGGTAAAGGTGTGCTGATTCGTCCGACTGCACGATTTACTTATCCTTGGAAAGTTGAGATCGGTGATCATAGCTGGATTGGCGATGATGTTGTCTTTTATAGTCTCAATCGCATTTCTGTTGGTGATCACTGCGTGATTTCACAAAAGAGTTATCTTTGCACTGGAAGCCATAATTTAAGCGATCGCACTTTTGGACTGGAAACGAAAGCGATCGAGATCGGTCACGGTGCTTGGATTGCTACGGATTGTTTTATTGCTCCAGGCGTTCAAATTGGCTCAAATGCGGTCATCGGCGCACGAAGTACTGTTCTAAAATCGATGCCTGCTCAACATGTCTGCTGGGGATCACCTTGTCGATCGCAGTATGTCCGAGAAATGAACTGCTAACTCAACTGTTCTTTACACAGTTTTCCTAGCATTTTCATTGCGGTTTCGATCTGTGTTGACCAAGGCAATCCACAATTTAATCTTAAACAGTTGCGATAGGCTCCAGAGGGTGAAAACATCATTCCTGGAGCAATCGTGATTTGATGCTCTAATGCAGCATCGTACAGTTTCATCGCATCGAATCCGATCGGTAACTCTAACCATAAGACTTGACCCCCATTCGGCTGGGTGACGCGCGTTTCGATCGGAAATTCTGCAAACACCGCTTGGGTCATTCGTAACATTTGAGTTTGATACGATCGTCGAATTTGCCGAAAATGTCGATCGCATCCTCCATTCGATAAGAACTCTGCAACCGTTAACTGAGGCACGATCGCGGTCGTCCAATTCATCGCCATTTTTAATCGTTCAACTTTGACGTGATACCGCCCTGCCGCACACCAACCCACACGCAATCCAGGTGATAATGTTTTACTGACCGAGGCACAATACAAAACGCGATCCTCGGTATCGAAGGCTTTGATCGCTTTAGGGCGCACATTCGAGAAATAGAGTTCTCCGTAAACATCGTCCTCGATCAGTGGCACATTGTATTGATTGAGCAAGGCAACAAGCTGCCGTTTTTTACGATCGCTCATACAACTTCCTAGCGGATTGCTAAAATTCGAGACGAGCAAACAGGCTGCAATCTTCTGGTGCTTCAGAGCGAATTCTAAATGTTCTAGTACAATGCCTTCTTTCGGCTCGGTCGGAATCTCTAACGCTTTGAGATGCTGCGATTCTAGGATTTCGAGAAAGCCGTAATAGGTTGGAGACTCGATCGCAACAATGTCTCCTGGTTGAGTCACCGCACGTAGCGCCAGATTAATCGCCTCGGTCGCACCATTGGTGATAATCAAGTCATCTGGTGAGAAACTACAACCCGTTTCAATCGATCGACGTGCCACCTCATGCCGTAACACTTCTGAGCCTTGCGGTGCATTGTACGAATGTAGAGCAGTTGGCTGTTCTCGAACAATTCGATTGGCGATGCGGTTGAGAGACGCGATCGGTAAAAGTTCTAAGCCTGGAATCGCATGACCTAACCCCAAATGTTTCGGATCACGCATCACCCGAAACGCTAAAGAGACATCAACCGGATTGTCATATCTGAGCGAAGTACAGGAACACGGTTCTGCCCGGTTTTGTAGCGGCTTGACATAGTAGCCCGATTGCGGACGCGCTCCAATCCAGCCTTGATCTTCGAGGAGTCGATAGGCTTCTAGAACGGTTGAAATGCTCACCGAGAATTGTTGGTGCAGTTTGCGAACAGAAGGTAAACGATCGCCCGCTCGTAAGGTTCCTTCTTCGATCAGGGCACGAATGCGATCGGCAACTTGTTCATACAGCGTCGAAGCATCACAGCTCTGTAGTTTTTTCACAGCTTTCAATTGCTGGGTGTGCATTGCCAGAATCCACTCTAGCACTTCTGCTAGATTTTTCAGCAAATGGAAACGGTCTGCTACCTGAGTTGCATTCGATGCGCCTTTCGTCGTGCCTTGTCGATAAGTCTTTGATCGATCGCGGGAAAGGACTTCGATTCCAGGACGATCTTTCAGCCACTCTGCAAAAGTGTCGGCTTCGCGATGCAATAATCTGCCCACGGCAAGTCTGCGAACGTCCGTTCAGAATGGCTGTGGATTCGATGGTCAGCGTCATCACACAAGGGACAGCGAACCGTCTGACCGAATCGCTATTTCCTCAGCTTGATTACAAATTAACTCTGAATCTCGCAATTCTTGACCGTCGGGAACCTCAGACGTTACCTCATACTTCGCCATCAAGTTCAATGACGTGACTAGAGCGGGAGTTTGATGATAAATTCAGTTCCCGCTTTCAGAACAGAGTGACACTCCAGGATGCCGCCATGTAGTTCCTCGATAATTTGCTTTGAAATTGCCAATCCTAACCCGGTTCCTTTGCCTACTGCTTTTGTGGTGTAGAGATAATCAAAGATTTTCGCTTGCACGTCCGCAGGCATGCCTATTGCATTGTCTTGAATCTTAATCAAAACAGAGGTGGGATCGTCTGAAAATTGTGTCCGAACTACAATCCGATTGGGATTAGAACTCAGTTCATCAAGAGAAACCATTTTGCTTTTTTCGTCGATCGCGTCGATCGCATTTGCAAAAAGATTCATAAACACTTGGTTTAGTTGCCCTGGAAAACAGGCAATTTCTGGGAGCGTGTCATAGTCTCGAATCACTTCAATCTCAGGACGAAAATCATCACCTTTCAACCGATGTTTCAGAATGTGCAATGTACTGTCGATGCCCTCATGGATGTTAAAAGCAACAGCACGATCGCTATCTGCTCTAGAAAAAATACGCAGGCTCGTACTAATTTCTTTGATCCGAGTCATGCCAACTTTCATCGAGTTGATCAAGCTTGTTAGATCAGTCTTGAGGTAGTCCAAATCGATCGTATCGATTTTCTCTACAATGTCAGGTGCGGGAGTCGGATAATGACTTTGGTACAGATCAATTAACTCGCACAAATCATTAAAGTAAAGACAAGCAGGCTCTAGATTACCTGCAATAAAGTTCAGTGGATTGTTAATCTCATGGGCTACACCACTCATCAGACTGCCTAAAGCGGACATCTTTTCGCTCTGCACTAATTGCAGTTGGGAGGCTTGCAGTTCTTGGGTCCGTTGTTCGACTTGTGCTTCTAGCGATTTAGTTAGGTTGTGAAGTTTTAAATGAGTTTTGACTCGTGCAATGACTTCAACCTCTTGGAACGGTTTAGTAATGTAATCGACTGCTCCGAGCGCAAAGCCTTGTGTTTTACTTTCTGTATCTGAAAGTGCTGTCATAAAAATCACTGGAATATCCTGAGTTGCAGGATTTGCTTTGAGCTTACTGCAAACTGTGAAACCATCCATCTCAGGCATCATCACGTCGAGTAGGATCAGATCCGGCAATTGAAGTTCTAACTGTCTGAGTGCGCGATCGCCATTCGTTGCTAGTGCAACCTCAAAGCCTGCATCTTCTAAAGCGTCTGAGATCACTTCTAGATTGGCAGGCGTATCATCGACAATTAATACAAGTCCAGGTGAAGAATGAGACATCATTTTATCAGTGGATAGATTGTTCAATTAACTGTTCTAACTGTTCGACTTGGAAGGTTTGAGCAAGGTCGATCGCATGTTGTAAAAATGCTTGATAGTTCGGATTCTCTTGCTGTAGTTGGTTGGCACGATCGATAAAAGCTCTACGCCGTCCACGCTTGACGAGATCAAGTAAGGGTTGTAGCTCAATTGCCTTCGGGACTTGGACATCGATGATTTGTGGCTCTGCTTCTGGAGGGGTCTCGATCGCATAACTCCAAGTCAAATCAAGATGAGATTGCAGCAATTTTAGGAGAACTTCGATTTGTACAGGTTTCGGCAAAAAATCATCGGCTCCTGCATCAATGCTCTGTTGTTGATCAAGTTCTGCCACTGAAGCGGAAGAGACAATGACTTTGAGATGCTTAAGTGATTCAGTCTGTCGCAGTTGGCGCAACATTTCAAATCCGTCCATCACAGGCATTGCTAGATCAGTAATGATCAAATCAGGTTGAGTCGCTGCTTGAACTAATCCCTCGGCTCCATCTTGCGCTTCTTGGATCTCAAATCCTAAAGGTTCTAGTAAATTTTGCACAACAGAACGATTTTCCCAGCGATCGTCAATTACCAAAATCGTGCGTCGTTTTCCCGCATAGCCTGTAATATTTTGTCCTGTTGCATCTAGAGTTTCTTTCATCCACTCAGTCGCGATCGGCAATTCCACCTCGAATGAGAAATCACTCCCAACACCGAGTTGGCTCTTGACTTGGATCTGACTACCCATCAGGTTAACGATCTGAGTGCTAATTGCCAATCCCAGCCCGGTTCCTTCTGTTTGCTTTTTCGTATCGCCAACTTGCTCAAACGGTCGAAAAATCGCTTCAATTTGTTCAGGTGCAATGCCCACTCCGGTATCCGCAACCGTAAATCGATAGCTTTGAATCGCAGTCTTTTCGACAGTCACCGTGACCGAGCCTTGATCAGTAAACTTAATCGCGTTACTAATCAAGTTAATTAACACCTGACGTAACCGTTTCTCATCCGCTTCGATCCCTTCAGGCAAATTCGGATCAGCGTAGTAGACAAATCGAAGTCCCTTTTGTTCAGCACGAATGCGACAGATCTCGATGACTCCTTGTAGAAAAGATGGAAAATGAATGGCTTTCGGAGACAGTTCGAGCTTGCGAGCTTCAATCTTGGAAAGATCAAGGACATCATTGATCAGCGTGAGTAGATGAGAGCCGCATTGATGAATGATTTGTACCCCACGCTTTTCTTTGTCGCCCCAAGTTTGAGAACGATTGAGAATCTGAGCATAGCCTAGAATGCCGTTGAGTGGCGTTCTGAGTTCGTGGCTCATGTTCGCGAGAAATTCGCTCTTTGCTTGGTTCGCTGAATCTGCGGCTTCTTTGGCGATTTCTAGTTCTGCTGTACGTTCTGTAACTCGTTGTTCTAGTGTGGCAAACGATTCTTTGAGTTGTTGCTTCATGCGATCGAAAGAATTGGACAGCAACTCTAACTCATCCATCGGCTCTGCTTGCTCGGTTGCAGTCTGAGCGAGTTCATTACAGCCATCTACGATCGGTTGCAAGCGTTGATTGAGACGACGCACAAACCAGATCACAACGAGAATCAGAACGGTTCCAGCCCCGATCGCACCGCCTAACGTGATGCCAAGTACAGGCATGACCACGACACTCTGCGGGACAGCGGCAACCATGATCCATCGAGTTCTAGGAATGCGCTCGTATGCCCAAAGTTTGCCATCTGCTTCAATTAAGCCAGTCTCACCCGTTTGTATTTGCTGCCAAATTGACTTGAGTTCAGGGACATCTTTGTAGCTGGCTCTCGATTTTGCTTTGTTTGGATCAGGGGGATAACCCAGTAGATTGCCTTGTTCGCTGAGAATCGCAAAATAACCTTGGTCTTGTGTGACTGTGCGGTCTATGTTTTCCCCGATCGCGCTCACATTCACATCTGCAACCGCAAACCCAAGCACTTTCCCCTGTGTATCAACAATCTGATAACAGTAAGTTGCAACGGTCATACCATGCCACTCGTAAGGATTCATCCAGAATGGACTTTTTGCTTGAATCGTTTCTTTGTAGTAGTCCGTACCAGGGTAGAATTCTGTTGCAATGATGTCTGAATAGCGGATCTGACTATTCGGCGCTGGCAAACGTTCCCCTGGTGAATTCGGCGCACCTTGATCAACATAAAAGTAAGGGTATGCCCATTGTCGATCGCGGACAATTCCATAAGCCGTTTGACCGACTCCTGCTCCCATAATCAGTTTAGGTCGCTGCTTAAAAAAGTCGAAAACGAGTGCTTTATAGTCCTGAAAGCTTGGGGAGGATTGGAAGCTTTTTGCGGAGCGAGTTGAGAGTGCTAACCCCTCTACATGTTTTTCGATTTCAATAATTTGAGTTTCGACTTGATCCACTTCTGCCCTAAGCTTTTGCCGAATTTCAGTTTTGGCTTGTTCTCCCAAGGCTTGATAGACCAAAACTGACATAGCTCCCAATCCAACCGCAGCGCCACCGAGAACCGCAAGCAGCAGGCGCGTACCAATCGATCGACGAATGAGTTTGCCCAGAAAGCGAGGCTGGGGAAGGGTAGACATTGTTCAGAGAAAATGGGGACTTCTTCAGAGTGCCCCGACAAATCTGGACAGTCACATAGGACGCAACTGCGGACGGTTTTCTGTTTGACAATAGAGTTGTCCTGGCTTTCTCACAATCGGCATAGTCTTCAGCGAGTAATCGTGGAATTTCAACCGCCCAATCCACCGAGGTTCTGTGTTCAGCTACTTTGCATAGATAGCAAAAGAATTGTTCTATGAAAAGCTCTCAACGTTACAAAATCTAATCTTACGCCCGCAAAATATGATCAGACTTATCGGCAAGCGGGCATTCTAACAGGGACAAGGCTTTTCCAGCACTCCCATGTCTGTTCATCCTCCTCAGCATCGATTTAATAAAAAAGAGACGTACCTCAGTACATCTCTCTTCGTAAAACGAATGGCTAAGAGTGTCTTACTGCTGCATTGTTGGCGCAGCAAAAATTCGACTACTGAGCGGAACTCGTGTTTCAACGGTCTGAGGCTCGCTCTTCGTTGCTTCAATTTGTGCAACTGGTTTCTTCTCAATGGAGCGTTCTTGCTGAAAAACAATCTGAGCTTCAGGAGTCGAGACTTCAGGAGCGGATTCAGCCGTTGCAGGATTTGCAGCAATTACAACAAAGCTGAGAATGACGATCGATCGGAACAGTGAAGACATAGTGCAAGAGGAATAATTTGCTCTCACCCTAACCTTTCACCTCATTTGATCTAGATGCGGAATTCTACGGAATCTACATTAAGCTTTGATGAAATTATTAGCGCAAGTTGAGCGAAAAGTAGAGCAATTATTCTCACCGCTGATTTTTGCTAACGCTTTGAGGATTGACAAGAAACCACTCTCAATGGGAATTCTAAGGAGCAGATCTTCAGATCGTGATGATTGCGATCGCTCCATTCATTCAGCTAGAACCCTCCATGCAAGTCTCGCCATCCAAGCCTCAGCCGTCCTCTGGTAAAGTTCGAGCATTACCGCTTCAGCTTGTCCTGATTATCCCTTTTGTGCTGCAAATCTTTGGCGCAGTGGGATTGGTGGGATATCTGTCCTTCAAAAATAGTGAAAAAGCCGTTCAAGACTTGTCCGATCGCTTAATGGATCGCACCAGTAGCGAAGTTGATCACCATTTAGACAGCTACTTAGCAATTCCCCATCAACTGAATCACATTAATGCAAATGCGCTGAGAATGGGGCTTTTGAACACGAGCGATCGTAAAGTCATTGCCAAGTATTTTTGGCAGCAAATGCAATCCTATGATGTGACTTACATTAGCCTCGGTCTACCGACAGGCACAGGAGCAGGAGCCGCCCGCTACGATGGCAAAACTGTGACCATTGACGACATTGCCGCAAAAACACCCAGCCTGCCAAACAATTCGACGACCTACTTAACCGACAGTGATGGCAATCCCACTCAAGCGGTTGCTAATGCACCCTGGGATACGCTGAATGCGCCAGTTTACACGGAGCCAGTGAAAGCCGGGAAGCCGACTTGGGTTCGGATCTATACTTACTACGATCCGTCCTATCCTCCCTACATTGCTGCATCCGCAGGTCAGCCCGTTTATGATACCAATCAGAAATTGCTCGGCGTGGTTGCCGTTGACATTCACCTTCTGAAACTCAGTGATTTTCTACGCACCCTCGATATCACTAGCTCTGGCAAGGTGTTCATTATGGAGCGGGATGGAATGTTAGTTGCTAACTCAGGGCAAGAGCAACCCTTTAACGTGGTCAATCATGAAATCAAGCGATTCAAAGCCTCCGAAAGTTCCAATCCGACAGTAAAAGGGATTGCGACACATCTTCAATCCAAAATTTCTCATTTTCCATCCAATCAAGAGACCCAGAAATTGAAGCTCAACCTTCAAGGCGAAATATATCAGGTGCATCTGATGCCTTGGCGGGATGCTTACGGCTTAGAATGGTGGGTCGTCATGGCGGTTCCAGAAAGTGCCTTCATGGGGCAAATCAACGCCAACACGCAAACGACGATTCTGCTGTGTCTGGGAGCTTTAGGTATTGCGACGATTATTGGTGTTCTGACCGCTCGCTGGATCACTCGTCCGATCGTTAGTCTCAACCGAGCCAGCCAAGCGATGGCATCTGGTGACTTAGATCAAGCCGTTTCCCAAGGCAGCATTCAAGAACTGAACCTGCTGGCGCACTCCTTCAACTTCATGGCAGAGCAAGTCCGCGAGTCTTTCAATGCTCTCGCAAATAGCAATGCCGATTTAGAAGCACGAGTGGAAGTTCGCACGGCTGAATTGAAATTAGCAAAGGAAGCCGCAGAAGTCGCAAACCTGACCAAGAGCGAATTTCTCGCCAACATGAACCACGAACTGAGAACACCGCTCAATGGAATTCTCGGTTATGCTCAAATTCTCCAGCGCGATCCTGCTTCGACTGAGAAACACCAAAAGGGCTTAAGCGTGATTTATCAGTGTGGCTCTCACTTATTGACGCTGATTAACGACATTTTGGATCTCTCTAAATTAGAAGTGCAAAAAATGGAACTCTACCCGCAAGATTTCCATTTAGCCAACTTTCTAGCAACCACGATCGACATCTGCCGCATCAAAGCAGAACAAAAAGGTGTAACTTTCAATGCTCAACTCGATGCCAATTTGCCGACTGCCATTCACGCTGATGATAAACGATTGCGTCAGGTCTTACTGAATCTTCTGAGCAATGCTGTCAAGTTTACTGACTTTGGCACGATCGCTTTTAGTGTGACCGCAATTGAACCTTCTGACCTGACGAACTCAGTCCGCTTACGCTTCCAGGTGGAAGACTCTGGCATTGGGATTGCCCCCGAAAAATTGGAATCAATCTTTCTACCATTTGAGCAAGCTGGAAAGCGCGATCGTAATCGTGAAGGAACCGGACTGGGACTCGCGATCAGCCAACAAATCGTGCAAATGATGGACAGCACGATTCAGGTTAAGAGTACTCTCGGCAAAGGCACGACCTTCTGGTTTGAGGTGTCAATCCCAATCGCAACGGATTGGCTAGTTCAACCGACTGCCCATCAAAAAGTAATCGGCTACCAAGGCGAACGGCGCAAAATTTTGGTGATTGACGATCGTGAAGAAAATCGTGCTGTCGTGATTGGAATGCTTGCCCCGCTCGACTTCAAGCTGGTAGAAGCCGATAACGGGCAAACAGGCTTAGAGATTGCCCTCCAGATGCGTCCCGATCTGATCATTACAGATGCCATGATGCCGCAAATGACTGGACTGGAAATGGCGCATCGCCTGCGTCAACTGCCCGACTTCATGGATACTCCGATCATTGCTTCTCCAGCAACCCTATCTCAGGTCAATCAGCAAGAAGCGATCGCGGCAGGCTGCACGAGCTTTTTTCCCAAGCCGATCGAATTCAACGGACTGTTGAGCGAATTGCAGCGTTACTTGGAATTGCAGTGGATTTACGAAACCTCCTCCGAGGAAGCAACTTCTGTCAACGTTCACGATGCAACAGATTGGATCATTCCACCCGCAGGAGAACTAGCAGCCCTCTACCAAGCTGCCCAGAAAGGCTTTATGGCAGAGATTCAACGCGAAGCAAACCGCCTAAAACAAGCTGATTCAAACTATGCCGCCTTTGCCAACAAGGTACTGGAATTGAGCCAGTCCTTCGACGATGATGCGCTGCTCAATTTGTTGCAATCCCACATCTAGACTCTTCCACTTGCTAATCTTATTCCCTGATTCAGGAGTTGTTCCATGTCCGTCGAAACTACCCCCTCCACAACAACGATTCTGATTGTGGATGACAATCCAACCAATATTCAGGTATTGTTTGATGTGCTAAATGAAGTGGGTTATCAAGTTGGAATTGCCAAAAGCGGTGAGGCAGCATTCCAACGTCTGCAATTTTTCCAGCCTGACCTGATCCTGTTGGACGTAATGATGCCGGGAATTGATGGCTTTGAAGTGTGTCGGCGGCTCAAATCAGATTCCAATTACTGCGACATTCCCATAATTTTTATGACCGCGCTCTCTGACGCAGTGGATAAGGTTAAAGGATTGAGCTTAGGCGCAGTGGATTACATCACGAAACCGATTCAGCATGAAGAAGCGATCGCACGAATTCGCGTCCATCTTCAACTGCGAGAGGCTCAGAAAGCTTTAGAGCAACGCACGATCGAGCTATCTGACGCACTAACCCATCTCAAGCAATCTCAGCTCCACATGGTGCAAAGCGAGAAAATGGCATCTCTAGGTCAATTGGTTGCAGGTGTTGCCCATGAAATCAACAATCCAATCAACTTCATCTATGGCAATCTATCCCCTGCACAACAGCATATTCAGGATTTGCTACATGGTCTGAGCCTCTATCAGAAACATTGTTCTGAACCCCCTGCTGAAATTCAGAATTGGATCGAAGAAGTTGATCTCGATTATGTGAAAGCAGATCTGCCTAAGCTCCTTCAATCGATGAAGCTCGGAAGCGATCGCATTCGTGACATTGTGCTTTCTCTGCGTAACTTTTCCCGCCTTGACGAAGCCGAAGTCAAAGCAGTTGATATTCATGATGGCATTGAAAGTACGCTGCTGATTCTGCAACACCGATTTAAAGCGAACGGTCAGAAACTCGGAATTGAAATCATCAAGGACTATAGTGAGTTGCCACTTGTTGAATGCTATGCGGGGAAACTCAATCAGGTCTTTATGAACATTTTGGCAAATGCTGTAGATGCACTCGAAGGACAGCAAGCACAAGAGAAGCCCAGTCAAATTACGATTCGGACTTCAAGCGTCGGTTCAGATTGGGTACAAATTGCGATCGCAGATAACGGATCTGGTATTCCTGAACACTTACAAAAGCGAATCTTTGAACCCTTTTTCACAACTAAACCTGTCGGCAAAGGGACAGGGCTAGGGATGTCGATCAGCTATCAAATCATTCAAGAAACTCACAAGGGCAAGCTTGAATGCTACTCATCTTCAAGTCAGGGAACTGAGTTTGTGATTCAAATTCCCACTCGACAAGCGGTATCTGAGAACTTCTCAAGTTAACTGAAAAAGAGTTTGATAGTTCTAGTAATCTAAAAAAGAATCTCCTCGCATGAATTAGCTGTTTCATGCAAGGAGACTCAAAATGAAAGATATCAAGAGTTTAAGGCATCCGAAAGAATTTAGAAAGCAAACGTTGTCCGCACAACACCTGTTATAAGTGAATCGCTATCTCGTGTATGCCCAGGGTTAAGAACCCAAATAATCCCAGGTGTGACACTGATATTGTCTTTGACTTGCCAACGATAAAACGCTTCGATGTGCGTCGTTGTCGCAGGTTGTCCACCCGATCGACCTAACCCCGTATTCAAAGAGTCCGGGACATTGTTCCCCACAGGTAAAGTACTTCGAGTAATCTTAGGAGGTTGACCCACATACAGTCCTCCTAAATTCCCCTTGCCAAACAAATCAAGAAAATTCAGGTACACCATATAGTTTGTGGTTTCTACTCGCCCCGATTCGCCAGGAATATAAGAGTTTGTATAGCCGAACCAACCGCCTAAATTGAGGCGCGGATTGATCTGCCAATTGATCGTTCCACCAAACGCATTTGTCTGAAGAGGCGCAGAATTTCCAGTTGCTGGATTGATAGCGGTAAGCTGCTCATCACCCACAAAACTGATCAATCCACCATCTGGCGAATAGTCATTGATATAGTACAAAGCAATATCGATCGGGTTAATCGGCGTGATTGCTAACTGAACTCCAGCAGTGTTATGACCTTTGCCACCGACTGAATTGGGAAAGAAGCCTGAAATGTTGGTTGTGTAGAAGGCTTGTAGACTGGCTCGTTTTGCAAATTGCCAATCGAAAGCAGCGCCGCCTCGTCCAAAGCCGATATTCAAGATCGGATTGCGTTGAGCAAAGTAGGAGAGCGGTCCTGTGAATGAACTCTCTGCCCGATTTGGACCTCGAAACGCAAGACTAGCATAAATCCCTTCTGTCCCAATTGTGCCTGCTAGCTTGTCACCAATCAGAAAGCGGTAGTTCAAATCACTGAGATAGAGATCGAAGGCTTCACCGTCATAGCCGACTCGTCCATCATTGGTCAGACGAGGGCTTCCACTTCCTGTTTGATTCCAAAAGCCGAAATAAAGATAGTCACGGGGACTAAACTGCGTGGTGAAGTAAAGGTAGTTTTGATTGATCACATTAACGTTTGTCCCTGGATCATCAGTATCGCGTTGTCCGTCTCTGGGATTCCGATCGCCTCGATTTTCCGTCCGTCCTTGTACCCCGACAACGGCAAAGCCATTCATTTTAGTTGTCGTCGAGAACTGTTGAGATTCAAGTTTAGCAGTTCGAGCTTCGAGTGCATCAATTCGTCCTTTGATTGCAGCTAATTCTGAGGAGAACTGAGATTGCAGCGTTTTTAATGTATCGAGATCTTCCTGCTTGACTAAATCTGTGGTGCTGGCGGCGATAAGTTCGTTTACACGATCGAGACAAGCATTGAGTCCTGCTGCAAATTCGTAGCGCGTCAGTGCCCGATTTCCCTGAAAGGTTCGATCTGGATAGCCTGCAATACAGCCATAGCGCTCGACTAGGGATTGTAGAGCCTGAAATGCCCAATCGGTCGGACGAACATCGCTCAATTGGGAAACTGAGGTCACTTGATCCATCTCAGCTTCTGAGGCTTCCGTTTCAGACAACTGCGGTACGATCGGCTCAGAAAACTCACGGAGAGAAGATGCAACTGAAACTGAACTCAACGTACTGTTAAAGCCAAGTGCAAGAACGATCACGGTCATCACTTGAGAGAACCAGCAGGAAGCCGACTGAGTATGCCGGGGACTAGACATGAGACAGGGAAACAACAGAACAGTTATAAGTTTCCCTGTTTACTGAGAGGCTGACTAAGCGAAACCACTTGCATACATTGTACTAATCTATCCAAGTTGAGTAGTAAGACTAGCGATATCACGTAGTTTCATTCTGTTAATAGTTCGCGGGGGTCTTCTAATGCAGCGAAATGCGTCAGGATTCGAGCATCGGTTGGCTCAGTCATAGAACTACGGCTCTCAAGCGGTTTACACTGCTCTTAGCCTACGTGACTTTCTCTTGCGTTTGCCCTAGTTGGGGCTGTGGTGCAGTAGATCTTTAGATAATTTGGAATGTAAGGGAAAAGATAGGAACATCTTCAGCGCTAATCTTGTCAGCGGAACAATCGGATTGGCGATCGAGATCAAAAAGAAGATTCTCGATCGCATCAATTCCACGCTGAGTTGCGATCGATTTATTGCGTTTGAGCAATGGTTTGAGCCTGCGTTAAGGGTACATTTGTACCTACAAAGAGAAGCACGATCGCTAAAAGATTGAGAGAGCGTTGCATCATCGGGCAGTCCTCGATCGTCCG
>ERZ1066124.72-NODE-72-length-98401-cov-23.290322_pt1 | contig 98401 bp, 77 predicted proteins | sample MGYA00382771_ERZ1066124 | MGnify/ENA primary metagenome ERZ1066124 (study PRJEB33369, sample SAMEA5778354) | biofilm metagenome | biome: Industrial cooling water; feature: Water cooling tower basin; material: Biofilm | place: United Arab Emirates | collected... | reverse complement strand
ACTGACACGTCATCCTCTAGAAATCCCTCATTCTTCCTCTGACTAACCACTAGAAAGAAGCACGATATTGAACCGAGAAGTAAATTCCATTCTCCTGCAAACTTGACCCATTCGACTCGATCGACGTGAGCGGAATACCCCAGTCAAGTCGCGCCGAGAAATTATCTCCTTGTTGCCATAACAATCCTAGTCCTGTCCCGACCAATGTGCCCGTATTTGGATTGTTGCCGCCTCGATTCCATCCAGTCCCCAAATCGATAAACGGTGTTAGTTGTACAACTCCATTTCCAGTTCTGAGAATCGGCAATCGTAGTTCAGTCGAGAACAATGCTCCGTTATCTGTCAAGAGTGCGTCTTGTCGGTAGCCGCGAACCGTTTGTGATCCACCGATACCAATTTGTTCGAGCGGAACTAAAGCACGATCGCTCAGTTGCACATCTCCCCGCACAATTAGTAACGTATCGCGACTGAGTAGCCGTGTCCATTGTGCTTGACCGCGCCAGGAAAAGAAATTGCTATCCGGTGCATCTTGATTCTGAGTTGCATTGAATAGTCCGACACCAACGTTGAACTGCGATCGTGCGGCGAAAACTTGTCGATCGCTGCGTTGTACGTAGTCTTGAAAGAACCGTAGCGCTGAAATGCGGGTGCGTCCTTGGTCGTCGGCTCCGGGTGAGAGTGGAAACGGTCCAATATTATCGATTCCTAGTTCTGTTTGGCTTTCTTGGCGTGAAAAGGTCAAGCCAACCGCGAATTCAGTCGTCGGACGCTGGACAATGGGCTGACGATAGCTGAGTTCGTAATAGCGCGATCGAGATTTAATCTCCAACACGTCAAATGGTTCTTCAATCACTCGGCTGCGATTACTCCCATAAGCGAGTCGTAAGGTTCCATTTCGTGGATTGAGTGGCACTGTATAGCTTAAATCAATGCCATTACTGCCAGCGGTATTCGAGTAGGTTGCTCTTAGTCCATCACCGAGTCCGAGTAAGTTCGCTTGAGAGAGTTCAATCTGGCGACGAAACGTGCCAACACTGGGCGATCGAGCATTATCAAGCGAGGGTGTAATCGAAAACGTTTTTGCTTCGCCCACGGTTACTTGAAGGACACTACTCCCCGGTTTTGTGCCTGCTTGCAAATCCGCTGAAATGCTATTAATTAAGGGATCAAGCTGTAGAAGTCGTAATTGTTCAAGTAAGCGATCGACATTCAACGGTTTTTGTACTGCTAATCCAATTCGACTGCGAATATAGCTTGGATTCAGCCGACGAGTTCCAACTACATTAATTTCTTCAATCGTACCTTCGATAATCTGAATTTTGACGACATTATCTGCTAAAGCTTGGGGTGGGAGAACTGCCGCAGAAGTAATGTATTTACGATCGACATAGAGCTTCGTAATCTGCGATCGAACTTCTTGCAATTCAGCAAAACTAAGATTTCGATTCGTGTAAGGTTGGGTAATTTTGGCAAAGTCTTCTGCACTAAAAACGGTGCTACCCACAATCTCGAAGCGGCGAACAAAGATTGTGTCAGGAATATTTGTGGGAGGTTCTGAAGGGGATTGCGGTGTAGGAGGTGGCAGGAGTTGTTCAACTGGGGGAAGTTCGATCGGAGTTTGAGGTGCTTCAGGCTGTGGGGGGCGAGGTTGTGGAATGACCTGGGGTGGAACAGTGATTCGAGGGGTAAATTGTGCCCAAACTGGTGAGGCGATTAAGCTGAAGATTAGAATTGGAGAAGCTTTAAGCAATGGATTAATCATCGTTTTAAGGCGGAATTTGCGAAGATAGCTAACTGCGATCGATTTTTTAGATTGAGACGATTAAAAATATTGTTGAGATGGGTTTTAACAGTACTTTCAGAGATGAATAGTTTCTGAGCAATTTCCTGATTCGTTGCACCAATTGCGACAAATCGAGCGACATCTAATTCTCTAGCTGTAAGTTCTGAAAATTCGGGTGGAATTTCTGGGTTTTGAGACGCAATTCGCTCTAATATTCCCGGTGCAAGCTGGCTATATCCTCGATGGATACTGCGAATGGCATCTGCGAGTTCTTCGGATGGCATATCTTTGAGCAAATAACCTTTCGCTCCAGATCGAATCGCGTTTGCTACATCCTGATCTTCGTCGTAGGTACTAAGAATCAAAATTTTCACATTCGGAGCTTTGCGGCAAAGGATTTGAGTCGCTGTGACACCATCAATTACAGGCATTCTGATATCCATGAGAATGACATCGGGTTGAAGTCGCCCGAATTGTGCGATCGCGGTTTCTCCGTTCTCTGCGGTTCCCACAATTTCAAGGTCTGGTTCTAAGCTCAACATCGCTTTTAATCCTTGCAGAACCAGGGTTTGATCATCGACGAGAAGTAATTGAATCTTGGACATGATGCTGAATTTGCAGTTTTAATCGTTTGTCGAATCTCTTGCATCAAGCTTGTACTGAGTGTGTAAGCTTCAAATAGAGATTGTTGCGCTTGTACTGGATTGATCTGCCAAAGCTTTGAAACAACTTGGAGCTGAATCGTCAGGGCTGCGATCGATTGACCTAAATTCGGATAGTGTTGCTGCTGAAGTTGAATTAATTGTTGGTATTGACGGTTCAGTTGCTCAAGTTTTATCAGTCGCCAACAAACAATTAATAATATAGTGAGTAAAATAATCATGGCTTCTGAATGGTGCTGCGTTTTGATTGTGAACCGAAATGCAGCTTTACGATCGCAGCTTTGTGAGAATTCCAACTTTTGATCGAGCCATACTCCAACGAAGGATCTAAAACGACCAGTCACTTAAAGCGAAAGGTTGCCATGCACCGATCTCGATCAATTCGGACTGTAATTGCAGTGGAATTTTAGCGGTTACAGAACAGCCTTTTCCCAGTGCTGAATCGATTGTGAGTATTCCTTGTAGAATTGCAATCCGCTCTTGCATTCCTTTGAATCCATAACCAGCAGTGACTTGATCAAAACCTCGACCATTATCTTGAACTACGATCGCAACTTCAGATGGAGTCGAATCGATCTGAATTTCAACGATCGTCGCTTGAGCATATTTTCGACTGTTATTAAGCGCTTCTTGAATCAGCCGATACGCTGGGAGTTTAAGATGATCAGGAATTTGACCCTTGATTTCTAATGCTGGAAGTATCTGTGTAGTTTGGTAGAAATCCTGAATTAAAGTATCGATTAAAGTAGCAAATGGTTGTGTTTCCAGAGCATCATCGCGCAGGAGTCGAACCGAATGGCGCATTTCTTGAGTTGCGATCGTCGCGAGACGATGAGCCTCAGTCAAAGACTCTTGAGCCTGAGTAGAACCCGGCTGGCAGAGCTTCATCGCGGTTTGTAGTCGAAAGTTTAGCGCTGTCAACGCAGACCCAAGAGAATCATGTAAATCTCTTGCAATCCGATTGCGTTCTTGAACTGCGGAGACATTTGCAAATTCTAAAACACAATGCCACAACTGTTGATGTAGTTGATCGAGTTGTTCCGGGGTGTAGCGTTCTTCACTCACGATCGATTTCTCCGTCTCACTATTTCGTTCTAGTTCTAATCGGTGAGAGGTTATGCAGACATCGGTAGGGAAAGGGAATTGATTGCAAATGATACCCATTTGATTGATGAACGCATTTAGAAATCGTCGTCCCCGATGCGAAATCCCGTAGAGACGATTCGGCGAATCGTCTCTACAACGTTGTCGGGTCAACGCGAAATCCGCCGCATTCATGATTTGAATGGGTATCAATCTACGTCCAGTTTCCAATCAGAATATAAGCTGCCCAGTAAAACGGCTGTTGATCATACTTCTGATCTTTAAGAATCGCAATTTGCGCCCGTCTCAGTGCCTCTGCTTTCGAGATTCCGGTCTGATTCACCTTCGCCAACTCTCCATAAAAGACTTCCATCAGTTTCGCTGAAGCTTCATCATTCACCCGCCATAGCGTTGCGATCGTACTTCTTGCTCCTGATTGCACCGCAATTCCAGCAAGCCCTAACGTCGATTGCGGATCACCTTGCGCTGTCTCACACGCACTCAGCACTAACAATTCTAGCGATCGCTCTCTCGATAAATCGACCGATTGCAGCACATTGCTCAAATCGGTGACTCGAAGCTGACCATCCGAAGTCAAAATAAACGTATCTTCTTTGCGAGAGCTAAATTGTCCATGCGTCGCTAAATGCACGATCGGGAACGTGGCTCTTGAAACACTATTTTCAAATCGTTCGGTTGTGAAATTACGATCGAGTAACACTTCGCTCGGAATTTCTCGCTCAATATTTTCTACTTCCGATCGCACCGCAGGTAAGGCGGGGAAGTTCGATCGCGCTTCGGTCAGTCCAGCAACTAAGGCTCCTAATTTCTGATTACTCAAAGGTTTGGGAGACAATAATTGCAGTCCCGGAGTAATCGCAACACTGTACTGCTCAATCAGAAATTGCTTACCATCATGCAGCGCAGACATCGGAATTTCTCGTAATGCTCCATCTGGAACAAATACCAACGTTTTCGTATTGCTCCGAGTCAGTTCATCTTTCACCGGAGCAATTAGCCATTGATACATTTGCTGCAACATCGGCAAAGTCAATCTTAATGTATTACCCTGATCCAGACCATCTCTAAGATTTCCTGCAAGCCGCTCTACAACTTCTCGCCGAATTGGAATCTTGAAGTAGCGTAAGTTATCCGTTCGCTTTTCACCTGGTAGGCTTACAATCACTGAAATCTGATCTTCTAGCAGAATCGGATAAATCACAGCAGCTTCTCGATCAACTCGATCGACTTGCTCTGGAACCGCTGTCAAACAAGCTTCCCGAAAGAAGTTATCAAGTTCAACTAACTGCAAATCCTCGATTACTTTCCGGGCTGATTTCAAATTCTCTGGTTGCTCGGACTTCACCAGTAAACTTACTAACTGACGATGAATCGGCTCGATCGCGACTCGAAACGAGAACTGTACATCTGGACTCGAAGCCGCTAAATCTTCACGCAGAGATTTGATCGTTGTCACCGCTTGCTGATATGCCATGATCGCATCTTTCGATCGATTTCCCTGTGCATTCAAAATCCGCCCAAGCTGCCACTGCCAGCGATACGACACATCTCCCGCATTAATCTGTTGAGCAAATTCCAACGCCCGATTCGTTAGCTTTTCTGCCTCTTTCCATTGTTGTGTTTGTTCATACACACTTCCCAAGCTTCCCAACGTGTAGGATTGCAGCCTTGGATCACCCAGAGATTCCGCTTGTTGAACTGCGATCGCTAGCGAGTTCGCAATCGATCGCGGGTCACTTTTCATCTGTAACATCGTTTGTCCAAGATTAATTCGCGCATCGATCGCGGCTCGACTCGGCGGCAAAGCATCAATGTCTTTCTGAATTTGCGGAACGAGCTTTTCTGCTCTAACCATCAGTTTCGCAATTTCAGTTCGCTTGGTCTCTTCTGAGATTTGCGTATTCTCTTTGTATAGCTTCTGTGTATCAACCAGTAAGCTAAGTTGGTTCAATTGTGCTTGAACTCGTAAATTTCCGGGCTGAGAAGCCGCTTGCTGATAGTACTTGAGTGCAGTTTGAAAATCGGTTGCTTCTGGTTTGGGTGTGCTAAATCCTTGAGCACGAAATGTATTGCCTAAACTCAGTTGAATGAGCGCGATCGTATCTTTCAATTTCAACTCAGACGCGATCGCTAACCCGCGCTCTAACACCAGTCTCGCTTGCGGAAAATCTCCCACCACTCTCAGCGATTCCCCTAATGTTCTCAGTGCAGTCGCCGTCTCAGGTGAAGCAGTAACTTTCTGAAGTGCTGGTTTTAATGCTTCAGGATTCTCACGCGATCGTAGTGAAAGTGCTTGATCTAAAGTCTCGATCGCTCTTCGATACAATCCCATATTCTGAAGCGCTTGTGCCTGATTCGTTTGGCTCACTAAAGCGCGATCGCGTTTTCCTTCTTTTTGATAAATATCTGTCGCTTGCTTCCAAGTCGTTAACGCTGCATTCGTTTGTCCGCGTGCGAGTTGTAGACTACCTTGGATGTCTAATGATTGCGCGATCGCTAATGACCGTCCCGGTGTGTTTGCTGGAGTCGCTTGTAAAACTGAGAGACTTTCAGCGATCGCTTGAGTCGCTTTCTCCCATTGTCCCAACTGTTGATAAGCGAGCGATAAATTACTCAAGCTCAATCCTTGCCGAATCGAGTCACCCGAAGTTTTATAGTTCTGTGCCGCTTGTTGAAACAGTCGGGCTGCTTCTGAGAATTGATTGTTTGAATATTGCGATCGCGCTTGTTTTTCTGGATCTGGCAGTGCCACAACTTTCTGATTTCCAGCAGGAGAAGTAACACAGACCAGAGCAATCAAGGTAATAAAAAGTACAAATCGAACTAACTTGTTACGGTAATGACGTTTCATAGTTGACTCGCTTGATTTGATGAAAATAAAGAAACAGTGTAGAAATACCTTCGTTACCTGAGACCTGTATTAACATACTCGTAGTTTGTTATAAAGCAAAGCTTAGATTTCTGGGAGATTCTCGTATGGTTATCAAAGACATTGAGTACTTGGATTTTGTTGAGAATGTGCAAGCCGATCATCCTGTCAGAGGAGGCATGAGTGGACCAATGAATGCGATGCAAATGGCTCAGTACGACGCTATGATGTTTGCTGCTGAGATATCTGCTCAGCAGAGCGCTCAGACTAATGCTACGATGAGTGCTCAGACTAATGCTACGATGAGTGCTCAGAACAATCGGAAATCAGTGGAGTCTCGGCTCGTTTGAGGTAAGCATAATGTAATCCTATGAGCTAATTTGATTGATACTCTGGCATTCAGTAGAAGTACCAGAGTTTTTTAGTCTTCTTGAAACCTGTTCAGCCGTGATTTGCTGACTTCCGATATCTCCGATCGCATTTCCCAATCGACTGCCTTGAGTATTGCTGTAATCGAGTGAGACGTTCCCGGTTGCATTCAGAATGAGATCCCCAGACCGCCGCTCTGGAGTCCCAACGCCGCTTACTAGAACGGGTGTGAGTGGCGTATCCGTCACCGTAATGTTTCGCCCAGTCAGCACAATATCATCGAGTCCACCAGTAATCAGAATTGACCCTTGATTCTGAAGTGTAATGTCCGATCGCTGAACTCCGGTGGGAAATCCTAACTGCCAGCGATCGCTTTGATTCGTAAGTGCGATCGTCCCCGGTTCTGCGAGTCCACCCAGTTCCACTCGACCGCCTGGAACCGTAATATTTCCGCCATCAGATGCTACGTTTCCGCCTACGAGCAACAGGCTTTTTCCAGTCGGAACACTCAATCCAGTTCGATTATCAGCCTGCGATCGATTAACGATTTCGCCGCCCTGAATCTGAGTAAATGTCAGTGCAGAAGGTTGCACCGTTAGCAATGGAGGTGCTTGCGGATTCGTCGCGCTAAATGTACCTTGATTGCCAAACTGAATCGCGTTTGCAGTTGAGCCAATAAATGATCCGCGCACATCTAATCGCGCATTCTGCCCAAACAGAATTCCGTTCGGGTTCAGCAAAAATAGATTCGCAGTTCCATCAACACCCAAGGTTCCATTGATATTAGTAACGTTTCCGCCTGTTACACGAGTGAGAATATTTTGAATTCCTGTGGGATTCGCGAAATAAACTCGTGCTCCATCCCCTACATTAAACTCACTAAAACTATGGAATAGATTCGAGCCGCGAATGGCTCCACCCTGAATCGCATCGCCGCCTAATGCGCGTGGCACGATCGACGATCGCGCTTCCCCCAAAGTTCCATCCGGAACGATTTGAGCGTGTACTGTTCCGCCTAGTAGCATCCACAGAAGAACGCTACTAGAGATTCGTTTCAACACCGATCGATACACGGTTAGATATCTCATAAACAACCCAGCGTCAGAGGTAAATGCTTGGGTTGATCTTTTCATCGCTTTGGGCAAATTCATTATTTGCTTAGATAAATTTAAGGTATGAATTTGTACTTCTCGCGATCGCGCTCTTATGCAAGAAAGTTAAGGCGCAACAGTACGACACGCAGCCACGATCGACGAAGTTGTTTCAGGCGTGAGCGCGACTAGCTCAACCGTTCCATCCCGTTTTCTAATCCACCCTTGCGCTTCCACGATTGTAGGTTCGGATTTTGATACCGGACTCACCGTCGATCGATTCGCTGAAGACCCGTCGAGCGTTGCAAGCTGACTGATCGGAACGCTCCCATCTAAAACACTGATCGGATTCGAGGGCACACTCCCACGACCACTCACGACAAACGCTCCCAAAGTGCGACTGCCTCTCGAACAGGTTTGAGCAATTTGATTCCCCGAAATCGGCGTAGTAGGAAGCTCGATCGTACCTGTGGTCGGCTCTACTTCTGGACGAGTAATATTAATGTTTCCTTGAATGCCAAGTTGAGAACTCGCAGTAATTTCGCTGCCAGTAGTTAAAGGTCGATCGCGAAACTCAGGTGGAGTTGATTGCGGCGCAATGCCATACAATCCCCGTGTCTCGATCGCGATATTGCCACCGCGTCCTGTAAAAGCGTTCGCACTAATGCGACTATTTTCACGCGGCACTGCGACCACAAACGGCGATTTGATTGCAATATCACCCCCGTCCCCCCCCTGGTCTAACACTCCGGCACTCGTTGTAATCTGGCTTCCCGATCGCAGCACTAATCCTCGATCAAGTTGAAGTCGAATGTTGCCACCGTCGCCCGCTCCCGAAATGCTAATCAATCCGCTATTAGCTCCCCGAATTCGCAGTAAGCCAGTACGAACATCGATCGTGCCAGCATTACCGATCGCGGTTGGCAAGGAAGCGATAATTTCAGGCGTAATCCCTCCCACGGCGAGAATCCGCTGTCGGCTTGTTCCAGTTTGATCCGCAAAATCAAGAATATTGTTAAAGGAAAAAGCAGTGGTTGTAATCGCGCTCTCGTTGATCGAAATCTCATTTCCAACTTGCAGCGAGATGTTTCCAGCATTGCCCGAACCCGACGTATCAGTTGCGATCATGGCTCGATTAGACAAGGTAAGACGATCGCGAGCCTGGATTGCGATCGCACCAGAATTGCCGACGCGAGCGACATTCGCAGTGAGAATTCCGCCACCGTCTGCCACATCTACCGTGTCCGCATTGATGTCAATATTGCCCCCGTTTCCGGGTGCTGTAAGGTTGTTGGGATTTAACGCGAGCACAGTTGCGATCGCACTCGGCTCACCGATCGACCCTTGACCGCGAATAGTCACAGCACGACTGTTCACTTGAATGTTGCCAGCACTGCCCTCGCCTTCATTTGAGGCGTTGACTCCACCCCCATTGATTACACTGAACGTATCCGCCGTTATCCGAATATTGCCCCCATTTCCGATTGCTCCATCTACCACCGCGCTACTCAGTCGGGCATTGTTGATCATCACCCGATCGCGGGCTTCGATGTTGATGTCTCCAGCGTCACCAGAGCCGACTTCGCCAGAAGAGACAACACTTCCAGGATCGAGATCAAGTGATCCTGTTTGCAAGGTAATCGCTCCGCCTTTACTGGTAGACGCAGAGGGCGGATTAAAAATGAAGCTGCCAAAGCCTTCGGAATCTTTCCCGCTCAGAACAATGCGATCGCGTGCCTGGACGGTGATATTACCAGGTTTTCCGCCTGTTGAAGCGAAGGAGACACTGCCGAGACTGGAACCATTCAGGAGAGAGAGTGTTCCTGTATTGATCAACAAGTTTCCTGCTCGTCCTGCTTCACTTTGCAATAGCAGACTCCCTGCACCGCTGCCATCAGTGAAGGTGAGATCCTCTTGAATGTTTAGTAATAGATCACCCGCATTGCTTGTTCCAATGGCTCCGGTTTGCAGCAGAGAGCCGCCAGAGAGCAAGAGCGATCGAGCGTTTACCCGAATGTTACTTGGACGCTCAACGGCTCTAGAAATGGTAAATACGTTGCTTTGTGCGATCGCAACGCTGCCTGTTGCGTCGATAGTAATGCCTCTGGATTTTTCAGTCGGGATTATTGCATCTGTTTGGGTTCTTGTCAGGATCGATGAATTGGTGTTGATCTCGATGTTGTTGGCAGTTAGTGAAATATTACCGCCGATTGCGCCATCGGTTGTGATTTGACTGTTTGCGATCGCAATGTTGGCACGCGCACCCGAAAACACTGGAGCCGACTCGTTCAGCGTAATTTTCCCAGATTGTGAAAGACCGCCGATCGCAATGTTGCCGCTCGGTGCAATCAATTCTGCTTGATTCAAACTCACATCGCCACCGAGCAGTGATAGGGTCTGACCTTCTGGTACGGCTAAGCGCGATCGTGCTTCAATTTGTCCTGATTGAATTTGAGAGAACAACAATGCCGAAGGTTGTACGGTGAGCAATGCAGGAGTTTGAGGATTCGTAGCGCTGAAATTTCCTTGATTGCCGAAGTCGATCGCGTTTGCAGTTGTAGCTAGAAAAGATCCTCGAATATCAAGTCGCGCATTTTGACCGAAGAGAATTCCATTCGGATTCAGTAAAAATAAGTTTGCAGAACCCGCAACACCTAATGTTCCATTGATCGTTGAACGGGTATTTCCAGTCACGCGAGTTAGAATATTTTGAACACCGACGGGGTTAAGAAAGTATACGCTTTGGGTGTCTCCAATATTGAACTGGCTGAAACTATGGAAAAGGTTCGAGCCGCGAATTGCTCCACCATTGATCAAATCAACTCCGAATCCGGTTGGCGTGAAGCTCGATCGCTCTTGTCCTAACGTTGCATCAGGAACAATCTGTGCTTGTACAGCGATTCCAGAGAATAAAATTGCTCCACATGGCAAAAGGAATCTAATGCTTACTTGTCTCATTTTCAAAAAAGAGTTTGAGAAGATCAATCTGAGTAGATGCCCTGGATGAAGCAGTGACGGAAGAGAGCGATTAATTTGTTTTTCTAACCGTAGCTTGAGTGCACAAGCCTGCCATGAATTCTTTTCGATTCTTCGTGAAATCTGAAGAAGGATTCTTAACTTCAAACAGCACTTGTACTGCATCTGACCAAAGCTCACGGTCTGGAGCCAGTAAGTAAGCCAGTTTTGCATTCGCGATCGCTTCAGGAGCATTATTTTTCGTTTTTTGCTCGATCGATTTTAAGTTAGCCAGATGTCGATCACGTTCGCTTTGTGTCATGACCGATAACAACTCCCAGCGGGCGAGATCGGCTGAAGTAGGAGTATCACTGAGAATTTGCCATTGATAGGTTTTTCCAGGCTGTAAGGGTGTTCCCCCGTAAGCGATTTGCTGAGTGTTGGAAGCAATTGTAGTAGACCAGATTTCTGCTTTTGTCTCAAAATCTCGAACCGTCAATTTTACTGCCTTTCCCTGCCATGAGAATAAAGGTCGATCGCTGATAATGGCAAAGTCTTTTCCGAGCAATCCGGGAGTTGTTGGACAAACACCGCTGCGAGTGCCTAAAGGAACTCTCGGTCGTCGTCCAAACCAAGACCAGAACTGCGCCGACGCGATCGAGTTCGGAGCAATCTGGAGTGATGCGAATTCGATCACAGGGACGATCGCGCTACCGATGAATAAGCTGGAAACGATGAGAAGGTGTTGAGGCTTAAGCATGATTTCTCCTTTTGATTGCAGACAAACTGTAAGTTAAAAACATCGAACTGGGTAAAAACCAAGGAATCAGAATCAAAGCTGAAATGTAGAGTTGTAGCACCATGAAGCTATAGATCGCAACCAGTCCAACTAATGCAGCCGTGACCTGAAGCCGCGTGATTTGGTTCCATTGCTGCGATCGATGACCGATTAAAATGGCGATCGCTTTTCCCAGTAAAATCGCCACAGCTACCATCCACAGATCTGGAATGCGTAAAACTAAATGCTGTCTCGTCCAGTGATGAATCATATAGGCGAGTGCTTCTCCACCCGTGAGCCATTCTTGCCCGGTGGCGTATCGAAGGGCGGTCGGTGCGAGAGTGCGATCGGGTGTGCCGTCTCCCATCCCTAATCGCGCATCGCTACCTGGAGCGACTAATACAATTTGCTTCGAGAGCAGCGGGAACTGATATTTTCCAGAATTATCTAAAAGTTGCCATGCGGGAATGAGTTGATAAGCGGTACTCGGTGGGAGTGAAAAATCGACGATCGATTCAAGACCGATTGGAGCCTGCCAATTGAGCAGCATTGGCACGTTGCCGTTTCGGGGCGATTGTTGTTTAAGGGTGTCAAAAAGTTGGGCGCGAAGATCGAGAACGCGGTCTCGTCCGGGTTGAGGCATCGGACTAATCTCGGTTTGTCCAGCTTGCACCAGTGACAATAGATAAGTCATCGGACAAAACTCTTGACAACGCTGCTCAGGAAGCTGCACGAAATGGGGAGAGTATGACTCGATGTTACCGAGCATAATCGAATTGGTATTAATGCCCAGTCGATCGGTAATGCCGATTTCTCTACCGTCTTTTTGGATTGAAGCCAGCGTGACCCAGGTTCCATTATCAACAGCTCGTCGAATCGAGTCTCCGAAGATGACATCACCGAGCGGAACGTTTGACTGGGGCGAATCAAGCACTACATCGAAGCCGATGACTGAAGCTTGATTTTGCTGGAGTCGATCGAGAATTTTCGCTAAATAAGTTCGATCGAGCGGCTTAAATTGCTCAACGCCTGCAACCTTGAAAGAATCAGTATCCATCTGAATCAATGCCACCGGAGGAGCTTGATCGTTTGGTATTTGCGCTGTTACGTTGCGATAAATCGATTGAGAAAATAATCGTCCATCCCGTAGTACATCTTGAAATGGAAGCAGCGAACTCAGAATTACTCCGGTAACTAACGCGATCGCTTCAATGCGAGTGGGTATAAGCTGGCGAAATCGATGTTTCCAATCAGCGGAACTCAGTTGAAACAGTGTTGCTCCGGGATGACAGAACAATGAAGGAACTAACGAGGCGGAGGGATAAGTATGGCTCTTTTCTAGTCGTAAATATTGTCGCGCAGCTAAAACTGCCTCATACACATCTAAGCTTTTTCCTAATCCTTGAAGGAAATGAATCAAGAATTCCTGAGCGACGCGATTATGAATCGGTTCGCGCATCACCACAACTTGTCCAAATCCCAAATCGATTAATGAATCTGCAATACTCAAACCACTACAAGAATTAAAAATTGCAACTTGTAATCCATATTTCTTCGCTGCAACTAACTGAGGTTTAATTTCATTGATCGAAATAGAAACACCAGGAGCAATGCCTAATTCACCACCTGTAAGATCCGTTTCGTTACTATGACCTGCAAAAAATAAAACATCCCAACCTTTTTCATCTGCGATCGCATTCGTAATTTCTTCGATCACTTCTGCTGCTGTTTTCTCTGGTTGCCACCCGACGAATTGAATCTCCGCACGTTTTGAGAGCGATCGTACTGCTTCGCGATCGACTTTGAAGTCCAATCCCGTTTCATCACCCAGAATCGCTAGAATTCGAGTTCGACTGGAACGAGAAATCGCGGCTTCGGTCGGCGCACTAATGTTAAGCGGCGATCGAATAATTTGAATGTTGCCTGTAGTTGCGAATTCAGAACCGAGTTCCCAAGCTTCCCAAGGAAAGCGATCGAGCGACATCGGCGCACAAGTCAGAAAGACACGAATTGGTTCAGTTACAGACTGTTTCTGACTCGCAGCGATCGTCGATCGAATGTCATACAGTTCTGCGCCTCGCAGCCAGCGATGAAACTCGTACATAAACTTAGTTTCAGTCCGCACGAGTTCTTGATGCCAATCGACTGTAATCGATGCGACACCTCCGCCGATTGTGCGTCCGCGTAGATGCTCAGATTGATAGAAATTGAGATATGCCTGTCGCCAATCTTCGTAAAGCTGTGACAAGGTTTGAGGATAATGAACTTGCACCGCGAGACTTTGCCCTTGTCCCCAAGACAGCGTGAACAGACAGATTTGCTCAATCTTTTGGATCTTTAGATGAAAAGTGTTGTTCTGTAGCTTCATGAGAGTTTCTGAATGATACTCAGGTTAGTTCTCTAAGTCTCGGACTCATGCAAGTTCTAAGAAGGTGTTTGAGAAGTATAAAAAGTCTCTTCGCTGCGTTCTCGTTCGCCCCGGACTGGAAGTCGGGGCTATCGGTGCGAAGTCCTTTGAAAAGGACTGAAGACCTGACTCTATGAGCTGTTAGTCCCCTTTAGTGGACTTTGTTCAATTAGTCCCGACTTCCAGTCCGGGGCGGGTGAATGCAGTGAACGATACTTCTCAAACATCCGTTAAATTGCTCCATCAAGATCAAATCCGAACGGCGGAATCTCAAACACATCGCTTTGATTTGCGGTGATGGTGACGCGGAAAGTTTCATCGCAATTTCCTAACACTTGCGCGTACAGCACACTTCGATCGCGTTCTTCTAACGTCTGCTCAAATAACAGCACTGAATCATCGCGAATCGAGAGCTTAAGACTGCTTGGCATCGTTGTATTAGGTTCTGCTCCCAACGCCACAAGTAACATCCATTCCCGTTGATCAGCGGCTTCTGAAACGAGCCATGTCACCGCATACAGTCGAAAGCTTCCTTGATTCGATCGCAAAGTCCGATAAGCACCACGTGCGATCGCGGGAATTTGAATGCCCTGCTGCTCTAAGGTCGATCGAATACTATCAAAATCTTCTCGCAGCGATCGTACGGCGGATAAAGTCGGCATCCACATCCAGCCGAATTGTTGCGCGATCGTATCCATCTGATTGCTGAGCCATAGTCCAACATTCATCGGGGGTTGAACCGCATAAAGCGAATCGACTAATGTTGGATCGCTCAATAACGTTAAGCCTTCTTCTGGTGTGAGAACTTCCCAAGGGGCTTGATTTTGCAAGTTTAATGTAGCTAGTTTTTCTCTTAATGCAATCGTCGATCGCGATCGCTCTAATGCAGGAAGTCGAATTGCATCGGCATCTAAACAGCGAAGATTTAATAACAATGAATTCGCATCAGTATTAAACCAATCTAACGATAAAGTATAAGTCCAATCGGAATTTGCTTGAAGCCCGGATTGATGTTGGCGAAACTGATCGTAAGTGAGAAAACCTGAGATTGCGACTCTTTCTTCTTCGTCGATCGCTTGCGTTAATACATAAAAATGTGCAGTAAACTCTGGCAGTTCAAACACTGCGATCGAGACATCAATCTGATCGGCATCACTGATCGGAATCACACAGATTTTGAACGCGCCAACTTGGATCTGAGTTACTTCAGCAATCAGATTTGCATAGCTCGATCGTACAATCGAAGCCTCTTCAAATCGTGTCCTAAGTTCAGGCGATCGTTCAGTTAACCATTGCTCGAATCCCAGCATCCCTAGTGCAGATTGATACACTTTCCAGCGCTGATCCGGATACTGCACTGATTGACTGTATTGTGCAGCTTGTTGCATCTGTTTCGGGGATAATTCGACTTGTGCGGGATTGAGAGCACTCCAATCAGGCAGATCAAATTCATCGAGCAGCAGCGTAGATACATTAGACATGACTAGACTTCCTTGAAGCGAGATAATGACAAAGACGACGAGCGAGTAAACTCCGAAACGGTTGATTCCGAACTGGAGACTGTGCCTCAGCTTCGGCTTCTGCAATCACGCTTGAAAGTTGTTCATCTAAAATCGATTCGACTCGGTGTTCGAGTTGCTGTAAGCGATCGACATCGGCATAAAGTTTGGCGCGATCCAGCACTTGATCGCGAAGTTGTGCAAGCGATCGCTGTCGAATATCGGCTCTTAACTCTGCCAGCTTTAACAATCGAGTCACTTCATATTGTTTTTTCAATCCAACTTGAGGAGCAATCTCACTCATCGATTGTCCTTGACAGTGCAAGAGATGCAAGGCATTGAGAAAAGATTCTTCAGATTTACGTCTGCGCTGGAGATTTTCTAGAACGGTCGGAATCACTTGAGCGATCGCACGATCGACACAAGCTAAAAATTGATCTTGATAAAATTGAAGAAATTCTAAGGCTTCGTCTGTTTCTGGAGATTGAATTTGATCGACGATCGATTTCATCTCCGGTTGATCGATCGAGACTGTATGAATTGATCCGCCTCTTGCAACAATTCGAGCGCGACGAAGCTGAGTTGCAAGAGTTGTTAACTGTTTCAAAATCGTGTCAGTGTTCACACTTGAGGATAGCTCTGCTGAAATTCGATTTAATTGCTCGATCGTCGGTGGCTGACAGAGTTGTTTTGCTCCTGAAAGTCTTGCCTTGAGCCGATCTTCTCGATAAATCGCATGATAGCTTTGTAGTAATGAAACACTATATTCAATTTCGCTCTGAGAAGCTTGAGACGTTTCTAGTAAAAGGTGCTGGAGTTGTTTAGGTGATGTATCGTTCAAGATTGCCCAATCACTAATCAAATAAACTCCATGCTCTAGTAAAAACCGCTTCAGTTCCGGGTGTTGCTTGACTTGTAAACTCGTCCAAGTCGAGAGTGAAGCTTTAGCCGGATTAAAAGATTCTAGGATCGATTTCCACAGCGATCGATACTCTGATTTTCGCGTTCGACCATCATCATCGAGCACAAAGGGCAAGATATCTGAATAGGTAAAACCATTGCGGCTCCCAAACTTCAGACTCAGCGATCGACAGACTTGATCGACGTGATGTGAAATAAAACAGCGTAAACACAATTCGGCTCGATCGCGTTCTACTGGATCACCCGATCGCTGCCATAATTCCCGCTGAATCACTGTATCGACTACTTCCGTCTGCTCTAACCAGTCCGAAAACTGTTCATCGAGGTAGTTTTTTGCACTTATCATGATTTCAACCCGTCGCCTGCCCGCTGAATCTAACTTCACGAGTTGCCAGTAGTTCGATGCAAAACTCACAGTTCTTTACCTTACTTCCACGACCGTTTTTATTGTTTCATCTCCTTTAATGAATGTCACGGTTCTTTTCCGCATTTTTACTTAAGGTTCTGTGAATGAATGCGAGAAGCTGTCTTCGCCTTTTTGAGATGAAGTCAGCCTCACTACGGCTATTCGGCTTGTATTTCTGGGTCGATCGAACTCATGCAAATCCAGAAAAATCCTTTAATTCCAAAGAGGCTTCAAATCTCAAAGTCCCCCAAATTTGTGAAATTAGGCGGCGCAATCGACCACGCATTTACGACGAACTCAGGACTGCAATGAATAAGTTATGTCAATTCATTGAATTGGTATTCCGCAGATTAACGAACATGGATGCCGTTGATTGTGGGTAAAGATGAGACGCGATCGCAGAAATTCCTTTTGTCTAGGAATGCTCAGGATGTCGTAAGCAGAAAATATCACCGCTTGCTAACTGAAACATCTCATCACATACAGGCAAGATACTAGCAACGGGTGCTTGATAGGTGGTTTGAATTTGTTGTTTGAGCAGATTAAAATTCAAGCTCGGTAAAGCTTTATTCACCACGAGCAGCATTTTGGGGACATCTAATTTTCGAGCGACATCGATCGTGACAGCAGTTCCCTGATAGTCTTGTTTATCTGGGCGCAAAATCACGATCAACACATCCGAGAGAATCACCGAGAGCAAGGTTTCCTCATTGATTCCAGGATGTGTATCAATCAGCAAGTAATCTAGCTGTAACCGTTGTGCGACTGTCCGAAAGCCATCATTCAACAATCGAGCATCATAACCTTCTCGGAGAATGCGAGAAATCTCATTAGTTTTAATGCTCGATGGAATCAGATAGATCTTGCCGCGATTGTTACCGAACCAATTTCGCCCAGTTGAAATAATTGAACTAACATCGTGAACGGTAGACTCGATCGCACATCGTCCCCATAGATAATCATTCAGCGTATAGTTCACCCGACTTTCATCGAGTCCAAACGGGACATGAATTCCAGGAGATTGAATATCTGTATCGACAATGCCAACTCGATAGCCGGATTTCGCGATCGAGGTTGCCAAATTTGCCGTGACATTCGATTTCCCGGTTCCACCTCGAAACGAGTGAATGGATACAATTTTTGTCATGATGATTCTCCTCTATTGTTCTGTCCACTGATTCCGAATTCGTTTGGCATCCTGCTGCAACTTCTGAAAATACTCGGTGTTCTCGATCTCAGACACTTGCTGTTGTCGCTGATTGTGATTGACTTCGACTTTTAGCTGTCGGAGTTGTTCAGCCATTTTTCGTTCTCGATCGAGGACTTCCTGTGCCATTCGCTGAAACACTCGACTCAGTTGTCCAAGTTCGTCTTTTCGTTGTACGGTTTGATTAAGTTCTTGATGGGCTAAGCGTTCAACTTCAACCGCATCGATTTTTTCTGAACTGAGTGTGGCTGCGAGTTGTGACATCGGCTTGATAGATCGGATTACACGACGTTTTAACCAATAGTTCACGAGCAGCAGCACTAATGCAAAAATAACGGTGAAGATATTGATAAACATAAACAAAGCTTGACGAGCAGTACCAAAGACCTCGTTTGCTGGTAAATACACAATTCGCGCTCCTACAATCTCATTCACTTGCCAACCGTAACCATTTTCTGAACCATATCGATCGACATGACTTTTCGGAGCTTGTTCGGGCGTACCATGACACTGCAAACAACTTTGCTGAGTGATGGTTAACGGTTGAGCACTGTAAAAGCGCGACATCTGTGGATCAGTGCGAAATCCAGACAGTATCTTAAGCGTGCGATCGTTCTGAAACTGCTCGATCAATTTCGCTTCAAACAAATCAGTTTTATCGGCTGGATTGGTTGGATTTAAGGCAGCCGTTCGATACAGATAGTCTCGATACTTCCAGTCTTCCTGTAATCGTTCAAAAATTCGTTTTGATGCCACACTCGGAATGCTTTCTGGAATCAATTGCATTGCTAAATCAGTCCGGAGCAGCGGCGTAACGTGATCATTCGTATAGCTACTGACTGAACTCATTAACTGCATCACCAGTTGAGAGCGATCGCTAATCTCAGCTTCCGCCCGATGTTCCAGTGCCTTCGAGAGTGCAAGCCCTCCTAAGCCAATGCCAGCAATAAAAATTAGGGATAGCAACACTGTGAATTGAGAAGCAAGCTTCAAGCGCCGCAGAATTTCTCTCAGTTTGACCATGACATTCTTCAACTCTGATCGCTCTTATTTCTGCGTTGATTAGAGTCATGCAAAACCTCGATCGAAAGTTTGAGACAATTCGATGGAGCGAAAACCTGCAATCACCAAACGTTTTGGCGATGTGGGACTCGATTCTGGAAGCTTATAGTGGGTACAAGTTCAGGGCAGCAAAGAAAACACCTCTACTGCAAACGAACACACACGATTGACTCAGGAGAAATCATCATGACGAACGAAATCAAAACCAACGCGATCGAACTGACCGAAACCGAATTGGATGCTGTTGCAGGTGGCGCGATCGTCATCGGAGATGTCACAGGTTTTGCTCAAGATGCCTTTAACAGCTTCTTCCAAAAAGATACAAAAGTGGCTCAGCGCACCTTCGCAGGTCCAGATGGCAGCGGAACCGAATCAGCAACTCTGATTTCCGAAATCGGCAGTTCTGCTGGTCAAGGTATCTTCATCGGCGGTTAGTTCTAGCGAGACTTGGCACAACTAAACGAGTGTTAGGTGTGTCATAGTCCCTGACTGCTATTTCATCTAAACGAAATTTGCTATCTCTTACACTTTGAAATTGGAGAAACTCATCATGTCCGAACTCAAATCGAACCTCGTTGAACTGTCTGATGCTGAATTGAACGATGTCGCAGGTGGCACGATCGTCATCGGAGATGTCACAGGTTTTGCCCAAGATGCCTTCAACAGCTTCTTCCAAAAAGATACAAAAGTCGCTCAACGCACCTTCGCAGGTCCAGATGGCAGCGGAACCGAATCAGCAGCCCTGATTTCTGAAATCAAGAGCGCTGCTGGACAAATGATCGTAATCGGCTAATTCTCACGGGGAGGTAGAGCACAATCTTTCCTCCCCGATCGTTCATTGTTATTGGAGAAACTCATCGTGTCTGAATTCAAATCGAATCTGGTTGAATTGTCTGAAACTGAACTGAATGATGTTGCTGGTGGTTTAGCGGTTACAATTGGCGATGTAGGCGGATTCGCTCAATTTGCTGGCAATAGCTTTACTCAAAAAGAACTCTCGATCGCACAAAGAACCTTCGCAGGTCCCGAAGGCAGCGGAACGGTTTCAGGTTTCGGACTAAAACTCATTGATAGCTTTGCGGGTCAAGGGATTGCTATCAAGTAGATCGTAAACCCGATCTCATGCTTCAATCTCCGGTTTCTTCGTGAAGTCGGAGTTTTTTTAGATCCGCTGCATAACTCACGCATTCCCAGAATTAGCTCAATTCGAGTAGTCAACACGGAGAAATTCATGAACAACGATCGCGATTTATCCCCGCCCGAACTAACTGATGCCGACCTCGATCAAATTTCAGGTGGAATTGATATCTTTCTATCCGGTTCACTGTTTGATCAGCAGCGCAGCGTGACTCGTGAAATTGGGCGTGGACGAATCTCTTCACGAGGCGCGTCGAATACGTTCTCCTCAGCGTTTCAGTTTGCTGGTTTTGGGTTTCAGTCTGTCGATGATGTTTTGGCAGTGCTGAGAGGGTTGGCGAATCTGTTTGGTAGACGAAATTAAGAGGGGTGCAATATGACAGAAGTTCTCCTCAAAGAGCTAAGTAATCAAGATATCGATTGGTTGTTAGCAGCAGGATATCAATCTGACCTCGAAGCAAATACAGTCCTGATTCAGCAAGGACAACCGTTAGAAGCGTTTCATATTTTACTAGAGGGAACATTGTCGGTAACATTGACACAAGCTGACCAAAATCCGCTTGGAAGAGCTTTTGCAGCATTAGAAGGGGGTAAGTTAACGGGGCGTGAAATTGCTCGAATAGCCGAGGGTGAAATCGTTGGAGAAGTTCCTTTTCTAGAAGCCTATATTCCTGCAACGACGACTCAGACAATCACACGATCGAGAATTTTATCAATTCCGCGATCGCGCTTACTCCAAAAGCTCGAACAAGATCCAAGCTTTGCAGCACATCTTTATCGCGCTAGTGCTGTTCTACTAGCAAAACGCTTAGAACAAATGATGTCTCACTTCGGACGCAGCACCGTTGTTCTGAGTCAACCCCAACTGAGAGAAGCATTAATTGTCTTTGCAGAACTGCATGATAGTGACATTGATTGGTTGATTGCAGCAGGTCGAGTGCATCAAATTGCTGCCGGAACCATTCTAATTCGACGCAACCGACCGATCGAAGCGCTGCACGTCTTGTTAGATGGCGCGATCGCATTAACCACTTCCGAAGAAGAAAACAATCCATTAGCGACTGTGTTTTCTAACTTAGAAGAGAATCCAGCGATCGAGAAAGAGTTCGCCCGTCTTTCTCGTGGTGATATCGTTGGGGAAACCCCATTTGTCGAAGCACAATGCCTTACTGTGAATGTTCGAGCAGTGCGAGAATCTCAAATTCTATCGATTCCACAATGGCGACTTTCTGCAAAGTTACTGCACGATATTGGGTTTGCAGCTAGATTTTATCGAGTGTTAGCAATGCTGCTGGCTGATAAACAACAAGCGATCGTGTCTCGATTAGGCTATGGGCGACTAAGTTACAGTCAGGGTGAATCGCTCGATGCGAACTATGCAAACGAATTGAGCAGTCATTTTCTCACTCAAATGGCACTGGCTGGAGCGCGATTCGAGTGGATGCTGAAGAGAGTTCGGATCAATTAAGAGGTCATTAAAGCAATGGTCACAGAACAAAACTCGCAAAAAACGTCATTGTTTCGCAAAGAAGCATTAGAGCGAATTGCTTCTCCTGAACGACTCGATCAGCTTGTTCAAGTCGTGAGTCCTCAACGCTGGCTTTCATTGATTGCACTCGGTTCTTTAGTCATTGCGGGAGCAACTTGGAGTGTTCTGGGTCGTATTCCGATTACAGTGACAGGAAGAGGTGTTCTCGTGTATCCGAGCAAAGTTGCAACGGTTCAAGCTCAAAGTTCGGGACGAATTCTAACCTTAACGGTAAAAGCTGGGGATTCAGTCCAAAAAGGGCAAGTCTTAGCCACGATCGATCAAACTGAACTTCAAAGCCAACTACAACTTGCACGAGAAAAATTAGCACAATTAAAGTTACAGAATCAAACGGCAACTTCGGCTCAAATCCAGCGGAATACAATCGATCAAACCGCGATCGCGCAACAGCGTCAAACCCTACAACAAAGCTTAAACACCGTTCAGTCGCTTTCACCGATTCTCAGAGAAAAGGGATTAGATGTGATTGCGCGAGAACGACAAACATTGCAAGAGCGCTTAAGATCACTAAAAGACCTACTTCCGGTGTATCAGCAACGGTGGCAACAGCGACAAGTTTTACTGAGAGAAGGCGCGATCGCAAAAGATGCAACCTTACAAGCTCAACAAGACTATCTCAATGCCCAAGCGCAAATCAGCGAGGCAGAATCCCAACTCAAACAGCTTGATGTCAAAGAAGCCGATGCCCAGAAAGACTATCTCAGCAATGTGAATCAAGCTGATAATCTACAAGCTCAAATCAAAGCCTTAGACAGCCGCATTGCAGCCCAAGTCGAGCAAGATTTAGCATCAGGAACAAACCGCCAGAAAGAAATTCAAGATACTCAAAGATTAATCACTCAATTAGAACTACAACTGCAACAAAGTAGCCAAATCGTTAGTGACTACACTGGACGAGTGTTAGAACTCACTGCAAAACCCGGACAACGCCTAGAACCCGGAGCAAACCTTGGAACAATCGCGGCTCAATCTGATTCAGCAGTATTGATCAACATTGCATTTTTACCTGTGAGTGAAGGTAAAAAACTCAGACCAGGACTTTCAGTCCAAATCACACCGACGACTGTAAAGCGCGAAGAATTTGGCGGCATTGAAGGCAAAGTTCAATCGGTTTCACCTTACCCGATCACCCAGCAAGGAGCAGCAAGTCTGATCGGTAATCCTGATATTCTACCAAGTGTCACCAGTGAAGGTGCTCAGATTGCTGTGTTTGCTGAACCTCAAATCGATCCATCCACTCCGAGCGGGTATCGCTGGTCGTCGTCTAAAGGGACACCAGAAAAAATCACGCCTGGAACGACAACGAGTATGCGAATCACGATCGAAGAACGCTCTCCGATTAGCTTTGTGTTACCGATTTTCAAATCTTGGACAGGTCTGAACTAATGTTGAACCGACGTGCTGATCAAACGGCTCGATCGCATCGAGTTTGCCGCACTCCTACGCTACTTCAAATGGAAGCCGTAGAATGTGGAGCCGCTGCGTTAGGCATGATTCTGAGCTATCACGGGCGCATTGTGCCTTTACCCAAATTACGCCAATCTTGTGGCATTTCACGCGATGGTAGTAAAGCCTCAAACATTCTCAGTGCGGCTCGAAGCTATGGATTACAAGCGAAGGGATTCAAAGTCGATCTCGATGGATTACAGCAATTAGCCTGTCCTTACATTGTGTTTTGGAACTTCAATCACTTTTTAGTCGTTGAAGGCTTCCGTAAGCAACGAGTTTATCTTAACGATCCAGCGACGGGTTCTAGAACAGTCTCGATCGATGAATTCAGCGAGGCATTCACGGGCGTTGTTCTCGTATTTGAGCCAGGAGAAGCGTTTACCAAAGGTGGACGAAAATCGAATCTATCGCTGGCTTTGTGGGAAAGATTACGACACTCGATCGACTCTCTAATTTTTGCGGTCATTGTCGGATTTTTACTGGTACTCCCCGGACTTGCAATGCCCGCCTTTTCACAGGTATTTATTGATCAAGTGCTAATTCAAGGGCGTGAAGATTGGCTCCGTCCTTTAGTAATTGGCATGATATTCACTGCGATTCTCACAGGTTTACTCACGCGACTTCAGCTTCAATTGCTGCGACGAATGCGAATTAAGCTATCGATGGCGATGTCGAGTCGGTTTCTCTGGCACATTCTACATCTACCTGTGAGCTTTTACGATCAACGCTTTGCGGGTGAAATTAGCAGTCGAATTCAACTCAACGATCGATTAGCGAGTCTCTTATCCGGTCAGTTAGCAACCACGGTGATTTCTGCGGGAATGGTGGTTTTTTATGCGATCGTCATGTTGCAATACGATCTCATTCTCACTTTAATTGCGATTGTTTTTGTCATCGTTAATCTATTCGCGTTGAACTGGATCGGACGATTACGCTCTGATACAAACATTCGATTGATGCAGGAACAAGGAAAAGTGAGCGGAATTGCGATCGCGGAATTGCAAAGTATGGAAACTCTGAAAGCTTCTGGATTAGAGTCTGATTTTTTCGCACGATGGGCAGGATATTACGCTAAAGCAATCAATGTTCGTCAAGATATGAGCAGTCTCAATCAAAGGCTTGGAATATTACCTACGATGTTATCGGGTGTCTCTTCGATGCTTCTACTAACTGTTGGGGGACTTCGAGTGATGGATGGGGCATTGAGTATTGGAATGCTCGTTGCGTTTCAATCTTTGATGCAACAGTTTATGCAGCCTGTGAATCAATTGATTAGGTTAGGCAGTGATCTACAGGAACTAGAAGGCAACCTAAATCGGTTAGAAGATGTGCTGAGCAATCCTACAGAAGCAGTCACAGAACCATCGCTGCATTTGCCTGCACAACCAAAATTACAAGGCTATTTAGAACTACGCGATATTACATTTGGATATAATCGCACTACTGCACCTTTGATTGAAAACTTTAATTTATCGCTCAATCCAGGAGCGCGAGTTGCCTTAATAGGCGGTAGTGGTTCTGGAAAATCAACGATCGCGAAACTGGTCGCAGGTCTTTATCAACCTTGGTCAGGTGAAATTCGGTTTGATGGGCAATCCAATTTATCTCGATCGATCTTGTCGAACTCGATCGCACTGGTTGAACAAGACATTTTATTATTTGCCGGAACAGTTCGCGATAATCTGACGCTCTGGGATACGACAATTCCCGATCGCAATCTGATCCAAGCTTGCCGAGATGCTGCGATTCATGAGGTAATTTTGTCGCTCTCAGGTGGCTACAACGCAGATTTATTAGAGGGAGCAACAAACCTCAGCGGCGGACAACGACAGCGATTAGAAATTGCGCGGGCACTGGTGAACAATCCCTCGATCGTAATTCTCGATGAAGCAACCAGCGCTTTAGATACCGAAACTGAGAAAATCATCGATTACAACTTACGATTACGCGGCTGTACTTGTTTGATTGTGGCGCACCGATTGAGCACGATTCGCGATTGTGACGAAATCATAGTATTTGAACGTGGCAAAGTTGTACAGCGTGGAACTCACGAACAATTGCGGCAAGCTGATGGAGCTTATTCGCAGTTGATCAAGAGCGAAGGTGCAACACTTTAAGGAAGTATTAGTCATGTTGGCAGAAAATCGAGCACTTCAGGAAACCTATCTTTTCAAAAGTAATGAGCCGTTATTGCTCGACGATCGACAAAAGCTTTGGCAGGTTCAATCTGGAGCAATGGCAGTTTTTGCGGTTTGCGCTGAGCGCAACTCCGAAGGAACCGCGGTTGAACACGGCGTACCGAAAGGCAAACGTCGCTATCTGTTCACGATCAAAGCTGGAGAAGCAATGTTCTCGGCACAATTTAATACAGTTCAATTGCTTGCCGTTGCGCTAGAAGATACTGAACTTGCACCCGTTGAAAAGCTCGATCGAGGATTAATCGATCGCTGGATTGATCATCTCGGATCTGCTGTCACTGAAATCATGTCACCGCAGTTACCCACTCCATTCGAGCCTGTGGGCTGCGGTGTTCTAGCAGCAGGAGAAGTGTTTCAACCGATGCAGCCTGTTTGGGTTCAAGTGCTTCAAGGAGATGCAGCATTTTTAGGTTTATCAACTTTGAATGTTGCAGCAGGACGAATCCCACTCCAGCGCAATCTATGGATTCGTGCGATCGATACGGTTGTCGAAGTGGATTATTGCTACACCAGCAGTATCACAGACGATGAGATCTTACTCAATGGAATTCATCAGCTACAGCTTTTCGTTCTCGCAGCGATCGAACAACTTGAACAGTTCGATCAGCAACAAGAATCTGCCCGATTCCAAGCACGAGAACATCTCAACACACAAGCAATTACAACTACGCTGTCTGATCTTGCAACTGTTTTTAACTCGAATCAATCCGAAAGTTCTAAACCTGCCCTGAATGCTGAAGATGCTTTACTCATTGCAGCAGGCGCGGTCGGTCGATTCCTAGATATTCAGATTCGTCCGTCTGCAAAATCCGAAGATCTTCAGCGAGTGCGAGATCCCCTTGATGCGATCGCTCGTGCTTCTCGTATCCGAATGCGACGAATTACTTTACGGGATCAATGGTGGCAGCAAGACTGCGGCGCGTTTCTTGCTTATATGATCGAAGATGAGCGACCAGTTGCGCTAATTCCAGTTTCAGAAACACAATACGATCTGATTGATCCGCTGCTCCATGTTCGTAAACGCTGCGATCGTCAAACAGCACTGACACTTTCTCCCACTGCTTATACGTTTTATCGCCCCCTGCCAGAGAAGCTCAAAGCCCTAAGTCTACTTAAATTTGCAACTCAAGGACATCTCAAAGAACTGTTGACGCTAATTCTGACCGGAGTTGCAGCAACAATACTCGGTATGATCACACCGCAAGCGATCGCGATTTTGATGGATCATGCAATTCCAGATGCCAACCGATCGCTGTTGTTCCAAATCGGGCTTGCACTCTTTGCAACCACACTCGGAACGACTTTGTTTCAGTTCACTCAAGGGCTTGCTGTGACTCGATTGGAAACCTTTGCAGATTCGACCACTCAAGCTGCTGTTTGGGATCGACTGCTCAATCTCAAGGTTACGTTTTTTCGCAATTACTCGATCGGGGATTTGAGCACAAGAGTTTCTGTGATCAGTCAAATTCGCGCCAAACTTAGCGGCACGATTCTAAAAAGCTTGTTTTCTAGTATGTTCTCATTGTTGAACTTGGGACTGCTCTTTTACTACAGTGCACCGTTGGCGTTGATTGCTGTGGGAGTGGCATTGCTCAATAGTGGAGTGACGATCGTGGCAGGAATCCTAACACTGCGACAAGTTCGTCCGCTGCTTGATCAACAAGGAAAACTTTTTGGAATGATGGTGCAGATCATCAATGGAGTGACCAAATTTCGGGTTGCAGGAGCCGAATCGAGAGCGTTTGCCTATTGGGGGCAACACTATCACAAACAGCTAAAACTCACCTTAAACACTGAAGCGATCGAGGATCAATTAACCGTAATCAATCACGTTCTGGCAGCGTTCACACCTGCGCTTCTGTTTGCCTGTTCAGTTTACTTTATTCAAAATACAGGCAGCCTCTCGACTGGAACCTTTCTCGCGTTTCATGCTGCATTTGGAACATTTATCGCTGGGATGACAACCTTGAGTACAACGATCGTCGATGTGCTTGAAGTATTACCGATGTGGGAGCGAGCGCAACCGATTCTGCAAGCAACTCCTGAGATTGATGCTACCAAAGCAGATCCGGGACGACTCTCTGGGCGGATTGAACTCGATCGCATTGTGTTTCGATATAAAGAAGATGGTGCAATTACTCTAAATGATGTCAGTTTACAAGCCGAACCCGGTGAATTTATCGCGTTAGTCGGACCCTCTGGGAGTGGAAAGTCGACGTTGTTGAGATTGTTGCTCGGATTCGATACGCCTGAGTCTGGTGCAATTCGCTACGACGGACAAGAACTAGCTGGATTAGATGTTTATGCAGTGCGGCGGCAACTCGGTGTTGTACTTCAAAATAGTCGAGTGATGTCCGCTTCGATCTTTGAGAACATTGCAAGTAGTGCCTTGATCACAATGGACGAGGCTTGGGAAGCGGCTCGAATGTCAGGACTGATCGATGATATTGCGACAATGCCGATGAAGCTGCATACGGTCGTCAGTGAGGGAGGTACGAACTTATCTGGCGGACAGCGACAACGGCTTCTGATTGCTCGTGCACTAGCACGCCGTCCGAAAATTCTGCTCTTTGATGAAGCGACCAGTGCTTTAGATAATCGAACGCAAGCGATCGTGAGTGAAAGTCTCGATCGACTTAATGTGACTCGGATTGTGATTGCTCACCGTCTCAGCACGATTCGTAACGCCGATCGCATTTATGTTTTAGATCATGGGCGAATTGTGCAGCAAGGCAGTTTCGATGAGCTTGCAACTGTGCCGGGACTGTTTCGACAGTTAATCGATCGACAACAATTTTAGATTGAGCTAGAAGGCATGGCTCTGCCGACTTCCAAAATGTTCTCGAAGAATCGATCGAGATCTACGGGTGTAATGTCAGGATTCGCGAGAATCAACCGGATTGTAATTCCGCCATTGATTGAGGCATAGTTCACGAGGCTTTTTCCACTTTTTACTAAGCGATCGCGTAATTCCAGATTGAATTGATCAATATCCGATCGATCCTCTGGAACATAGCGAAAACAGACATTGAGAAACTGTGTCGGAGCCATTAATTCGAGTTCTGCACAGTCGATTACTTTCTGCGTAGCATACTGCGCCATCTCAAATAGCCAATTCATTCGCTGCTGATATCCTTGTTTTCCATAGTACTGCCAAGCAAGCCAAAGTTTTAGTGCGTCTGCTTTTCGACCACATTGCAGCGAAGTTAATCCCAGATCATAATCTGAGTCCTCGTGGTCATGGAATAAGTAGTCGGTATCTGTATTAGAAACGGTTTGAGCAAGAATACCTGAGTGTTTGATGAGAATTGCAGAGCAAACTAAAGGAAGTCCCATAAGCTTGTGAGCATCCCAGGTGAACGAGTCAGCCTCTTCGCTGCCATCGAGGAGATACGAAGTACGATCGCTTAAAATCGCGGCTCCCCCCCAAGCCCCATCGACGTGGAACCAAAGCTGATATTTCTTAGCAATCTGAGCGATTTCAGGCAGCGGATCAAAGGCTCCGAGTACCGTCGTTCCCGCAGTCGCAGCAATGAAAAAAGGAGTTTGACCGGATGCAAGACTTGATACGATCGCATCTTCGAGCTGAGAGGGAATCATTCTGCCTTTTGCATCAGTTTTTACTTTAATCACATGGTTCAACCCAATGCCTAAAACATTTGCAGCTTTGAGAAAAGAATAGTGGGCTTGATCTGAAACCAACACCGTAGCAGGTTGAGACATGCCTTGATATTTTGCAGTTGGAAACGCTTTATTTCTTGCACACAACATTGCAACTAGGTTCGCGTTACTGCCTCCAGTAACAAAGGTTCCTTCGCCTCGATCGAAGCCAATCAATGCACAGAGTTCTGTGATTAAAGTCTGCTCGATTAGCGCTGCCACGGGCGCAATCTCGTAAGTTGCCATCGAGGTATTAGTCAAGCTCGTGAACATTTCACCGAGAAATCCAGGCAGATTAAAGCCAGCAAATAACTGGTTGAAGAACTGTTTGTGTCCGGTTCTGACGCTGTAGTGAAGATAGGTTTTGAGTAGATATAGAAATTCGTCGATCGAGACTCCGATCTCAGGAATCGATAGATCGATCTTGCTTTGGAGCACTTCAGGCTTAAGGTAATGAACGACAGGTGTTTCTGAATCAGCATTCTGGTCTAAATACTGGTTTGCGAGTTGGAATGCTTGGGACAACAATTCATCTTGATCAATCATCTTTTTCCTGTAGCTCAACTTCTTGCAGCACGGTTAAGCCTACCAGGAAATTCCGATCTTCGCTCACATGCGGAAACTTAACTTGAGAATCAGGAATTCCTTTTTGTAATTGTCGTTGACGGAGAACGGCAAAGCTACCCGGAGCTAGAATTCGCAAACGAGGCGCGGGAATCTGATTTTGCCGATTCAGTGCATAAAAGGTGTTAGTCGATCGCAGTGTGCTCAAACCTTTTGAAAAAGGATGACTCAACCTGTTTGCAACGCACGAATCGCAGACTGAAGTGCGATCGCAATTTCGCCATCCGGTAAGCGATCGATGATTTGCTGTCCCTGCTCCAGTAAAAATGCTCTAAATGCTGGATCGCTCTCTGCTTCTGTTAATAGCACCTGTTGAATTAATTCTCCTTGACTTGCCGCCGTTGTTGCAACATTGTGGTAGGTCAATTGATAGATCAACTGTTGCAAAGTGCGATCGGGATTCACTGAATTTGTCACCAAACTGCGAACCCCTGTAGAAGCTTCCTGATAGTCAATCTGACCAGAGCCAGCCAAGTTCGTAATCGTACTACCAAAGATGTTGAAATTATTCCCGAAGGGTTGCTTACTAAAGTTCGTGAGCGCTTCGGCTTGTTGCTGCATTGCTCCAGTTTGATGTTCAACAATGCCCAACAAGCGATTGATCTGCTGATCTTTTGCTTCCAGAATTGCCCGCAGATCTTCATAAGTGCTCTGAACTTGTCGTTCTACTTGCTGCTTGGTGACTCCTTCTCGATGCGTTACTTTCACAATCCAATAATCGCCCCGCTGCTCGATGCCTTTCAGTTCTAGATCCATGCCATCATCTTCGAGCCGAAACTTCTCAAACGTAAATGTCAAAGCACGCCAATCGATTTGATCCCGAAACACAAGCTCGATCGCATTCGTTAATTTTTGAAACAGCGACTCAAATTCACCAGGCTCGAAATTGCGATCGCTGGGATATCGATCGATGGGTTGATTGTTCTGAAACTCGCGATACACATAATCACACTGAACGCCTGAGAATATCGTCTCGCTATTGACGCTCCAATCCTGAATACAAACTCCGGTCAAATTGGCTCCGCTAAAATCTGCGCCGTTGGCTTGCGATCGTACTAAGATACTGTCTCGCAGATCTGCACCGCGTAAATCTGCTTCATTTAGATTGGCTTCTATTAAATTGAATCGTTGCATAACGATGTCTTGCAAATACGCACCCTGTAAATTGATGTTGCTGAAGTCAGTTTCATCACTGTAGCCGCGTGTGAGTAACTGCCGAACTTTTGGTTGGTTGAGATCCAAATAATGATTGTTCACTCTCGCTGCTTCTAAGCCGATCGCGCCTCGGAACTTGGTGCGGTAAAGTGAGGATGCTCTAAGATCAATATTAGAAAGGTCTACTCCAGTGAAATCAGCATTTGCAAGGTTTTTGTTGTAGAAGGAAGCGTTTCCGAATGTACTAATTGCGATCGCCCAGGTTCGCAGAAAAACTTGTGGAACTTGATATCGGCTCAACCTTGTGGCAACGATGCCACTGATGCTGATAACAATTGCAGGAACACTGGTGAATAAAGTGAGTATCCAAAGTCCAGTAGAGGGAAGTGAATTGTTTTGCTGGTGAATGCTGCTTAGAGTTCTTTGTGATAGCGTGACTGATACCACGATGCAGATTAGCATCAGGATCAGAAGCATTACTCGTTTGAGCTTTGACCTAACGAAAACATCTGTGATTAGAAATGAAAGATAAAGTTGAAAAAAAGATAAAACTGCAAGCGCCAAAAATACAAGATCTAGAAGGAAGAGTAACACAAGCGATTCTCTGATTTCTTGCCATGTCGCTGAGATTGCTAAAAACAAACCAGCGGTGACTAAGACCTTTAGAGTTGCTGATTGAAATCTCGATCGAGAAGCCTCAAATAGCCAGACTAGGACTATAACGGACACTTGAACGAGGCAGAATAGATTTGTGATAAATCCTTTATCAAGCTGAATGTTAACAATTCCAACACCTAAATAACTAGCCACTGAACCCGCAGCGATCGCTAGAAAGATAGGCAGGATCAGAATACCTTTATTTCCCCAACTTTTGTTAATTTTACTACTCATGTCTCGGTAGATCTAGGTAATATTTTTATCTTACAGCTAGATAGAACATCAAGAGTAGCAACCATGAACCTGTACTTTGTGAGAACGATTTTTACGGGAAATACCTGCTCCGAGTGGATTGTAATAGATAAAATTTGTCAAGATATTACTAATCAGTTTCCTAGTACTGGGGAACTTAAGAAGTTTTCATCAAAAAAGTCGTTTCAAAACATAACTAAACATTTCAGAAAAGAATTCATTAAACAAGAAACACTTAATCACATCACATCGCTCACTAATGCCTCAAACAGAAATCGAACAAAAACTGCTGATCTCGGCATCACTTTGTCGGTCGGAGAACCTGACTATCAGCCGATCGTGCTACTCGAACGGGCATTTCGCTCTAGTGCAGCGGTGTGTCGATTAACTCGGTCTTTTGAAATCGGTGATTTAGAAGATTTAATCGGTGATATGCAGCCGATCTCATTTCCTGAAGTCTGTAGAGCGCTTGAGAAGTCTTTGCATCTGCCAGATGGCTTTGTAAAAGGGTTTGCTAGTTTTGCTGAAGCGTTTAAAACTCCAAAAATCCAGGATGGAATCGATCAAAATCAACATGTTATTCCGATTCCATACGCGACTGGTTTCTTAGTTGGAAGGAACTATTTGCTCACAAATCACCATGTGTTAAACGAAGCCGAGAAAAGCAGTATCAATAACTTTAGAGCGCAGTTTGGATACCAGCGAGACTTGTACGATCGTCGAACGAAGTCGATCGAATACAAGCTAGATTCAAACTTTTGCATTAGCGATCCAGAGTTAGATTTTGCACTCGTCGCTTTGAAGGACTTTACAGCAGATACAGTTTTATCTGAAGAACAACAGAACAATTTAACCAAAAGCGACCAAGATAGAGAAATTCGAGTGCTAAAAAATAAGCAATTAAGAGATGCAAATTTAGCATTTGAAAAAGCTGGAGATAACTTTGGTTGGTTCTGGTTGAATCCTAATCATACAGTGACTCCACCGATTAGCCGCTGGTGGATTCGGCGGCATATTAACCAATTGAAGCAAGCAGGAATTGAGCCGAAGTTTCTGGATAATCTGCGATTACAAGGATGTGTGGGTGAGCCTGTTTGCATCATTCAGCATCCGCGAGGTCGGAAGAAAGAAATCGTTTTATTTAATAACAGAGTGACCGAAATTCTGGGGCATTCGATTCTCTACGAAGCTGATGCTGATCTTGGCTCTTCTGGAAGCCCGATTCTGAATACTGATTTTCAACTCGTTGGCATTCACTCTGGTGCAATTATTCAATACGAAAAGAACAAAGAGTTAACCGTTTACGCAAATGTTGGTACTGCAACTCCGGCAATTGTAGAAGCGCTAAGAAGTCGATATTCTAGTGAAACAGAACACACAACTAAAGAAAAACTCAATGAATTTCTGAGCCAGTATGTCGATGTTCCTGAATCACTCCGTCAAAGTAAAATCTTTCTTCTAGGAGGACGGCAAAGAGGATTTTCCGGTGATGCAGAGCTAACGAGTGCAATTGTGAAAGCGATCGTTCAATTAAGCCAAGGGCAACCCTTCAAAATAATCGATGTAATGGCTTCGATTCCGGATGAGTTTCGTCAACAAAAGCGCCAAGAATTTGAAACTCTACCTCAGTCGAAACGTGATTTAAAAACTGCGATCGCTTGGATTAATAGCAGCAGCGAGAACGAAGAACGCTATCAACCTGGAGATGTTGCACTTGAGCTATTAACTGATCGGTATACTCCAGCATCTGATACCACCCCAAACGAGTTACCGCGAGGATTTGCAGCATATTACATCAAAGATAATAAAGAGCGTCGCTCCCATGCCGATTTGTTATTAGATAGTTTACAGGAAGATGTTTTAGGCTCTGTTTCTCGTGGTTCAAGATCAGATTCGGTGTCACAATCCGGAAGGCTTGCTTTCTGTCGTGACGTTTATATGCCTTCTCTAGTCCTCTATCTTGGTTTTTTAGAAAATCAGCAAGACCAAAAAATTCTGGGATTTCAGCCCGACAGCAACTCGATCAATGACACACAAGTACAACTCTTAGCAAAGTCACTGTACAGTAGTTTAATCTCTTGGAGTAAATCGCTCAGTCCCATTAGCTTCTAAAGTCAGTTATGCTAATAGCCTCGGTATCAAATGCTCAGGAATTCCTGCCATTCTGATCGACAAAACACCGAAGTCGTAGGCTCGCTGAATCGATTCTCCAGCACCCAACGCATCATAAAAGCCGATCGAGAATTCGATCGCGGCTCGATCCCCGATCGCGCTCTGCATTCCAATCACATACGGAATATGTTGAGCGATCGCGTTTGCTTGCACTTCGGAATAACACGCATTCAACACCACACATTCCACTGTTTTCGAGAACAGCTTAAACCATGCGGCAAGTGCTTCAGTACTAATCAGTTTCGGTTGACCTGTTTCATCCTCTAGAATCAGTCCCTCGCTCATTGGTTGATCAATTGGTGAAAATTTGCGCGTTGATTCCGTCGTAGAACGACCGATACCATGACCTGCAAAGTGCACGATTTGAGGATTGTGATCGAGCATTGCTCGCTGTAAGTCTCTGGGACGCACTGCCCATTGTTGTTCGAGTTGAAAGCGATCGCGGTATTTCGATCTCCTGAGTCCCGCTTCAATTTCTCGAATCTCCTCATCTAATCGGAGTCTTGCAGTCGTGAAGGGTTGCGCCGCTAGAAATAGGATGACTTGTTTGTCGCTTTCTAATGGGGGAGTGTTTTGATTTGCTTCTGTGTGATGAATTGTGCCAGAGCCAACTATGTTAGTGATAGAGCTACCGGAGATGTTAAAGATATTTTGAGTAGGATCTGAGTCGGATTGAGCCATGTTTCCCTGATTTTGTGATGCTATTGAACATAGCAGAGAATTTTGTGCAAACGATGGCAGAAATCATTAAAATCGCTGAATTTCAAGTCGAAGATTCTTTAAGCGTAAAATACGATGCTTGGTAACGATTAAATCGATTTTGATAGAGCGGCTGTATCGTTGGCTCGATCGACATTTCGGGTTGCGGTAGAATCTGAATGAGCGCTTCAAAATCCGAATACAGTCTGACTCCGATCATTGCAATGAGTGCGGCTCCGTAAGCGGCTTCCTCTTCAGCCGTAGGACAGATTAAACTCATTTGCATCAAATCTTCTACTCGACTCATATAAATTTCTTTACAAACTTCGATTCACAGGGAATAATAAATCAGCCTTTTGGTCAACTTCACTTAATTCAAGCCCCTGGATTCGGATGTCTATGGCTTCAAAGCAATTTCTTCGATCGATGAAGCAGTCCATCGCGCTGCTAACCGTGGCAGTTCCTTTTCTGATGCTGACTGCCTGTAATTCTGCGACGACAACTTCTCAATCTCCCAGCGCAGCCGTTAGCCCAGCTTCCTCTAATCCAGGAAAAGCAGGTCGTATGGCTCTGATCATCAATGGTCCACCTACTGATAAGTCTTGGAATCAAAAAGCATTTGAAGCAGCACAATCTCTGAAATCTAAGGGAGTCGATGTTGTTATTTCGGAGTCGATTTCTCCAGCAGATGTCGAACGAGTCCTTCGCCAGTATGCAGAAGCGGGATACAGTCCGATCGTGGCGCATTCTTTTAACTATGGAGATGCAGTCTTCAAAGTTGCGAAGGAATTTCCCAATATTAACTTTGCTTGGGCGGGCGGAATTAACAAAACCGCAGCCAATATCGCAGACTATGATCAACCCTTTTATCAGGGGGCTTACTTAGTTGGATTGATTGGTGCGAAGTTATCCAAGAGTGGAAAGCTCGGTGCATTGTATGGCTTTGATATTCCCGTGTGTCATTCGATGGGAGAAGCAATGCTGGCAGGAGCGAAATCTGTTCGACCGGATGCGACTTTGACTGATGCTGCGGTCGGAAACTGGGAGGATGTGGCAAAGGCGAAGGAAGCTGCATTATCGCAGGCTGAAACTGGCGTAGATTTTTGGATTGGGTGTGGTTTGGGTCCGACTTTGGGGCAGATTGAAGCGGCGAAAACAAAGGGAGGATTCGCAACGAGCTATGTCGGTGATATGTCGTCGATCAGTCCAGACGTTGTGGCATCGAATTTAGTTTGGAACATTGAGCCGCTCTTCGCCAAGATGATCGAAGATACTCAGGCAAACAAGTTTGCGAATCAGTTCTACAAAATGGGCGTTGCTCAAGGGGTCGTGAATGTCGAAGTGAATCCAGCGTTCAAGGATAAGCTCACGAGCGAACAGCTAAAAGCGATCGAAGCCACTCGCGCTAAAATTGCTTCTGGTGAACTGAAAGTACCATTTGTACCCAAGTAGTCTGAATGGGGAGTTTAGCTGCTCTCCGTTTACTAACGAGTTATAAGAATGCTTCCGAATTCACTCGACAACACAGCGATCGCAATGATGGGCATCACGAAGCAGTTTGGAAACGTGATTGCCAACGATGCGATCGACTTTTGTGTGAAAACGGGTGAGATTCATGCTCTTTTGGGTGAAAATGGTGCTGGAAAAACAACTTTAATGAATATTCTCTGTGGTTTGTACGAACCGGATCAGGGAGCAATTCAGGTACAGGGAAAGAATGTAAGATTCCGATCAGCCAGAGAGGCGATCGCCGTTGGAATCGGGATGGTTCATCAGCATTTTATGTTAGTTGAATCCTTTACTGTTGCAGAAAATATTGTTCTAGGACAGACTGCAAACAAACAACTCCGAGAGTCTCCGAAGCAACTCAATGCACGATTGCAAAAATTAGCTAATCAGTATGGATTAAAAGTAAATCCAGCCGCATTCGTTTGGCAGCTATCAGTCGGGGAACAGCAACGAGTCGAGATTCTAAAAGCACTGTATCGTAATGCAAAAATTCTCATTTTCGATGAGCCAACAGCCGTTTTGACTCCGCAAGAAGCTCAAGATTTGATTGTGATTTTGAAGAATCTAGCGGCTCACGGAACATCGATCGTGTTTATTTCGCATAAGTTAAACGAGGTGATGGCAGTCTGCGATCGCGTCACTGTTCTACGGGATGGTCAATCGGTTGCAACTAGAGCGATTCAAGGCTGCACCGAACGCGAACTCGCTCAACTCATGGTAGGTCGAGAAATTAGCCCAATCGAAAAACAGCACTTATCATTGCAGAATTTAACTGCTGGACTTGCCTTGAAGAATCTCTGGGTGATGAGCGATCGCGGTTTTCCGGCATTGAAGGGCATTGATCTCACGGTTCATCAAGGCGAAATTGTTGGAATTGCTGGAGTGGATGGAAATGGGCAGCGGGAACTCGAAGAAGCGATCGTTGGATTACGCACAGTCAAACAGGGAAACATTTGGATAGAGGGAAATCTAGCTCATATTCCTTCAGATCGCTATTCGATGGGATTGTTAACGGAGTTCTCGATCGCGGAAAATCTCGTGCTAAAAGATGTCGCGCGATTTCAATGGAAAGGATTACTTCGATGGAACGATATCTATAACTATGCGGCTGAGTTAGTTCAAAAATTTTTAATTCGGACTGCTTCTGTAAAGTTACGAGCGGGTAAGCTTTCGGGTGGAAATGCTCAGAAAGTTGTGTTTGCGCGTGAACTGAGTCGCGATCATCAAGTGTTACTCGCAGCACAGCCGACTAGAGGGCTAGATATCGGAGCAACTGAGTTTGTTCATACACAACTACTCGCACGACGAGAAGCGGGAGTTGCTGTCTTGCTGATTTCTACAGAGCTTGATGAAATTTTGAAATTAAGCGATCGTATTGCTGTTTTATACGAAGGCGAGATTATTGATGTGATTGATGCAAACTCTGCAAATCTCCATGATTTAGGCTTGTTGATGGCAGGCAAAAAAGGAGGGAACTGTGCTGAATCCTAGCTCTGAGCTTCCACAGTTGTTGATCTGGCAGCGACTTAAACCGTTTGCTCCTGTAATTGGTGCAGTTCTAGCGCTGCTTTTGGGTGGTGTTCTGATTCAATTGAGTGGCGCAAATCCATTCCAAGCCTATCAAGTAATGTGGATGGGAGCATTTGGCGGATTCCGTCAGATTACTGAAACACTATTGAAAGCAACACCATTATTGATCATTGGATTAGGAATGACGATCGCGTTTCGTTGTCGAGTTTGGAACATTGGAGCCGAAGGACAGTACTATATCGGTACATTGTGCGGGAGTGTGATTGCACTATCATTTCCGGATCTGCCTGCGGGAATTTTAATTCCTTTGATGTTAATTGCGGGCGTGACTGGTGGGGCGATTTGGAGTGCGATCGCGGGAGTTCTTCACCTTTTACGCGGCGTGAATTTGATCATTTGTACACTCATGTTGAACTATATAGGTATTCTTGCAGTTCAGTATGCAGCAAGAGTTCCATTCAGACAGCCAGATGGTTTTTTACCTGAGTCCGCACAGTTTAGTTCTAATGCTCAAATTCCGGTTCTATTGAACACTCGACTGCATTGGGGAATGACGATCGCGCTTTTACTGGTAGCTGGAGTTTATATCCTCTTATGGCATACACCGCTAGGGCTTTATCTTCGAGTCGTCGGAGCGAAATTAAGTGTAGCCCGAAGTGTTGGCATCAAAACAAGTCAGAGTATTTTAATTGCTTTAATGATGAGCGGTGGACTAGCAGGATTAGCTGGAATCATTGAAGTGAGCCATACCTACACACGGTTGAAAGGCGAAATTTCGGATAGTTATGGCTTTAGCGGAATTCTAGTTGCATTACTGGGTCAACTTCATCCGATCGGGGTTTTGATTGCCGCAATTTTATTCTCAGCTTTGATGGTTGGGTCACAAACATTAAATGTGATGTTGCAAATTCCGGCTTCGGTTGCTCAAGTGATTCAAGCGCTAGTAGTGTTGTTTGTGCTAGCGGGTTCTGCATTGGCAAATCGTCGATCATAAAATGAGGTTGTTATGCCCTGGGAACAAGTTCTAACCTGGAGTTTTTCCATCGCACTGCTCACCGCTGGAATTCGATTAGCGGTCCCAGTTCTACTCGCAGTGTTAGGAGAAATTATCACCGAGCGATCCGGGGTGATGAATCTAGGCTTAGAAGGGGTGATGCTGGTTGGAGGATTGGCAGGGTTTGGAGTGGCTGCGGGTCTTGAACAAGCGACAGGAAATGCGAGTTTTGCAGCTTGGGGTGGACTTGCTGCCGGATTGTTCGGAGGTGCATTGATGGGCTTGCTTATGGCGGTGTTGACTGTGAGCTTAAAGACCGATCAAGTGGTTACAGGAGTCACCTTAGTTCTCTTTGGACAAGGATTAACAGCTTATCTATTTCGATCGCGGATTGGACTTTCAGGAACACGAGTCACCGGACTAGAAAACTGGGCAATTCCGGGACTCTCAAATATACCTGTGATTGGTGAGATTTTATTTAATCAAACTGCGATCGTGTATCTCACCGTATTTTTAGTGTATGCTTGCTGGTTTTTTCTATTCCGCACTAATGCTGGACTGTCTCTAAGAGCGGTGGGGGAGAATCCTGCGGCGGCAGAAACTTCAGGATTAAATGTCGATCGAATTCGCTATCTCGCAGTGATTGTGGGTTCTGCTCTCGCAGGATTGGGGGGTGCAGTGCTCACCGTGGCACAGTTAAGACTCTTTACAGAAGGAATTATGGCGGGACGGGGTTGGATTGCGATCGCGCTTGTCTTTTTCTCACGTTGGCAGCCGCTTTGGGCATTGTTCGGTGCATTGTTGTTTGGAGTTGCGGATGCACTGCAATATCGAATTCAAGCATTGGGATCAAAGGATTTACCGTATGAATTTCTGCTGATGCTTCCCTACATCCTGACGCTTGTGGCACTATTACGCGGAACGGGGCGCAGTGACACTCCTGCATCGTTAGGCATACCCTATCTAAAAGAAGACCGCTAGTGAATCGCATCGTTCACCGTTTTAGATGCGGCTGAATGTTGAGCAATGAAACTTGCAGGGAAACTTAGAGTGAGTAATAGAATCCTTGCGATGATTCCTATGGTTATGCTATCCGGGTATGAAATTATTGAGAAGATCTACGAAAGCTCGAAAACTCTAGTTTATCGGGCAGTACGATCGAGCGATCAGAAGCCCGTTGTGATCAAAGCACTCAAAAATAAGTATCCCACGCCCAGAGAAATTGCTGTGTTTCGCAAGCAATATACTTTGGCGAATCATTTGGACATTTTGGGAATTGTGCGCCCCTATAGTCTAGAAGAGCAGGATAACCAATGGGCGCTAATTTTAGAAGATTTTGGTGCAGTTTCTCTCAGGGATTATTGCAAGACACATTCTATTGATTTGACTACGTTTTTCTCGATCGCACTTCAAACGACACAGATTCTTGGCGAACTGCACCGAAATCGAGTGATTCATAAAGATATCAAGCCTGCGAATCTGTTGCTCAATCCGCTCGCTGGACAGATTAAAATCACTGACTTTAGTATTGCTTCCATTCTGCCCAAAGAAACTCAAACGCTAATCAGTCCGAATGGATTAGAAGGCACATTACCTTATATGTCGCCAGAGCAAACCGGGCGAATGAATCGGGGAATCGACTATCGCAGTGATTTCTACTCATTGGGAGTCACCTTTTATCAATTGCTTACAAAGCGACTTCCATTTGAAAGTCATGATCCTTTAGAGCTAGTTCACTGCCATCTTGCAAAACAACCCGTTCCGCTTTCAGAGCTTGATTCAACAATTCCGGTTGCACTCTCAGAGATTGTGATGAAGCTCATGTCGAAAATGGCAGAGGATCGCTATCAAAGTGCAGCAGGATTGCAGCATGATCTTGAAGTTTGCCAGCAGCAGATTCAACTTCACGGCAACATTGAACCGTTCGCTTTAGGACAGCAAGATTTCTGCGATCGCTTGTCGATTCCCGAAAAACTGTACGGTCGAGAAGCACAAGTCAATCAGTTGCTGAGAGCATTTGATCGAGTGGCTCAATCTGGAACAAGTGAGTTTCTACTCGTCAGCGGTTATTCTGGAATTGGTAAATCTTCCTTGGTGCAAGAAGTCTACAAACCGATCGTGCAACAACGAGGATATTTTATTGCGGGTAAATTTGACCAACTCCAGCGCAATGTTCCTTATTCTGCAATCACCAGTGCTTTTAGCTCGTTGGTACAGCAACTTTTGACCGAAAGCGAAGCTCAATTACGTCAATGGCGGGAAAAATTAGCGATCGCACTTGGCTCTAACGGACAGGTTATTCTCGATGTGATTCCAGAGCTAGAACCAGTCATTGGCAAGCAGCCCGAAATCGCAGCGCTCAATCCAACCGAAGCACAACATCGATTCAATCGAGTGTTTCAGAACTTTATTCGGGTATTTTGTCAGCCTGAACATCCATTAGTGCTCTTTCTTGATGACTTACAATGGGCGGATTCTGCAACACTTCGTTTAATCAAGCTACTTCTCGCAGACAATCAGATCCACTACTTATTTCTAATTGGAGCTTACCGCGATAATGAAGTCAACGCGACGCATCCTTTAATCTTGCTTTTAGAAGACTTGCAAGCTCAGGAAATTTCAACTTATCAAGTCACATTGAAACCTCTATCATCACAGCATGTGATCCAGTTGGTTTCAGACACTTTGAGAAGTCATGAGATTGCTCCATTAGTCAATCTGATCATGCAGAAAACAAATGGAAATCCATTCTTTGTCAATGAATTTCTCAAAACGTTGTATCAGAATGAGACCTTGTGGTTTGACTTTCAAAATCAGTGCTGGCAATGGGATCTAAAAGCGATCGAAACACTCAATATCACAGATAACGTCGTTGAATTACTTGTCGATCGATTAAGAAAGCTACCCGAATCAACCCAGCAAGTGATTCAACTCGCTGCCTGTATTGGAAATCGATTTGACCTCAAAACTTTGTCGGTCGTGTCTCAACCCTTAACCCTCGAAACCACTGCACAAGCTTTATCGATCGCAGTTCAACAGGGTTTAATTATTCCAATTTCGGCTCCGGAAGCGATTCTAGGCGCGGAAACAAGTTTAGTGAGCGATCGCTATAAGTTTCTGCACGATCGAGTTCAGCAAGCCGCTTATGCGCTAATTGACGATCGCGAAAAACAAGCAGTACATCTACAGATTGGAAAACTTCTCTATGCGAATGTCTCTGAGCATGAGTGCAGCGAAAACATCTTTGAACTTATTGGACATTTGAATCTAGGTCAATCATTGATCACGCAAGCTGACGAAAAAGAAAAGTTAGCACACCTAAATATTCAAGCAGCGATTAAAGCAAAGCAAGCAGCAGCTTACTCTGTCGCTTATGACTGCTTAATTCATGCTCAGAACAATCTAACTGAAACAACTTGGTCAGACCGCTATGAACTGATGTTTACGCTACATCGAGAACAGGCAGAGATTGAGTACTTACTGGGTAACTTCGAGAAATCCCAGGATTTGATTGAGATTGCTCTAGAACAGGCAAAAACAGCACTTGAGAAAGCAGAAATCTATCAATTGCTGATTGTTCTGTACACGATGCAGGGCAACTATCAAGCCGCGATCGATACTGGACGAACTGCACTTGCCTTTTTTGAGATTGATCTACCTGAATCAGATTTACAAGCCGCATTCAAAGAAGAACTTGCGATCGCTAAAATCCATTTAGCCAATCAGAACATCTCAGCATTGTTGCATCAGCCAGAGATGACAGTCCCAGAGCAGATCGCTGCTGCAAAACTACTCGCAACACTAGGATCGCCGACTTACTTTTCTAACCATGATCTCTGGCTCATTTCTGTGATGAAATTGGTCAATCTCTCCTTGGAATATGGTTTGCTTTCAGAATCCACCTATGGTTACTCTGAATATGGATTGTTTCTAGGTTCGATGCTCGGTGACTATCAAGCGGGTTATGAATTTGGGCAATTGAGCCTGAGAATCAGTGAAAGATTTAACAATCAAGCAGAAAAATGTAAAGGCTGCTTAGTTGTTGGCGGCTCTGTGAATCACTGGGTTAGACCACTAAAAGAAGATGCTGACATTTTCATGGAAGGATTCCAGGCTGGCTTAGAGTCTGGAGAACTTCAATTCGCAGGCTACAACATTGCTCACCAGGTGATTAACTTGTTCTACCAAGGAATCGATTTAGATTCCCTAGTAGACAAGCTAGCCGAGTACTTGAAGTTCACTGAACAAACTCAAAATCAGCTTGCAAAAGATATGCTAATTGCCTGTCAAATCATCTTCCATAGCTTACAGAAAGGTGATGCAAAGATTGAGAATTCCAGTGAAGCTCAGTATTTAGAAAAGTGCGAAGAACACTCAAGCTTTGCAGCGATCGGCTTCTACAAGATTTTCAAAGCTCAACTTCTATACTTGTACCATTGTTTTGAAGATGCTCATCAATGTGCAGAAGAAGCGAGACAACTTTTGAAGTATCTACAAGGCTGCATTTCGCTTGCGGCATTCAATTTCTATGACTCGTTGATTTTAGCGGCTCTTTATTCGAGTGCAAATGACGCTCAGCAAAGAGAATATTGGCAACAGCTAACCAAAAATCAGCAGCAAATGGAGATTTGGGCAAAAACTTGCCCAGAGAACTTCAAGCATCAATATCTATTGATCAAAGCAGAGATGGCTCGCTTACTGGATAAACCATTGCTGGCGATCGACTTATACGACGAGGCGATCGAGCTTGCGAACACGAACGGATTCGTACAAGATACTGCGCTAGCGAATGAGCGATTTGCAAGATTTTGGAGCGCTAAAGGGAAAGAAAAAATTGCTCAAGCTTATTACAGTGAAGCCTATCAGCATTATCGAATCTGGGGTGCAACAACTAAACTATCGGAGTTAGAACGGCATTATCCTCAACTGCTAACGACGAATCACTTAGGTACAAATCAATCTGATATTACAGATGAAACGCTATCGATTACTCACATTTCTTCCACCAGTACAAGCAGTACCCAAGTTCTAGACCTGAGCACGATTCTAAAAGCTTCTCAAGCCATTTCTCAAGAGATTCAACTCGATAGATTGCTGGAACGATTGCTCAAAGTTATTTTAGAAAGTGCGGGTGCTGAACAAGGAGCCATACTGCTGCCATCTGATGAGTATTGGACAGTTGCAGTTCAAGGAAATAGCAATCACATCGACATCACGATTTCGTCTGATGCGGTCGCCCCGATCGAGGAATCCCTACCGATGTCGATCGTGCAATATGCAGCTCGGACTCAACAGCGCTTAGTGATTCACGATGCGACAAAAGAGACGATTTGCGCGAACGATCCATACATCGTCGCTCATCAACCGAAATCTATTCTTTGTTTGCCGATCGCTTATCAAGGTAAACCCTCTGGCATGATCTATTTAGAAAATCGCCAAACGACTCAAGCATTCAGCCGCGATCGCTTAAAAGTCCTTTCTCTACTTTCGGCTCAAATTGCTATCTCTCTCGAAAACGCAACGCTCTATCGAACTGTGCAAATTTCCGAAGCGCGTGAACGCGATCGCGCCAAGCAGCTAGAACAATCTCTCATCGAACTTCAGCAAACACAAGCTCAACTGATTCAAACTGAAAAAATTTCGAGCTTGGGTCAACTCGTTGCTGGAGTCGCGCATGAAGTCAACAATCCGGTAGGCTTTATTGCAGGAAATCTCAATCACGCTTACCAAGGTGTGCAAGATCTGCTTGGTTTAATCGATCGATATCGCCAAGCTTTCCCGCAACCTGGAAAGGAAATTGAGAATGAAACTGAAGCGATTGACCTAGATTTTCTCATCGAAGATTTGCCCCAGATGATCAAATCCATGAAGCTAGGAACAGATCGAATTAGAGAGATTATGCAATCTCTGAGGAATTACTCTCGCGTCGATGGTAGCGAGAAACAGCTTGCAGATTTACATAAAGGAATTAATTCCACGCTGATGATTTTATCGCACCGCTTAAAAGCCACACCGGAACATCCAGCAATTCAAGTGATCAAAGAATATGGTGATCTGCCTGAAATTCCTTGCTTTGCAGGACAATTGAATCAGGTGTTTATGAATCTCATTGCAAATGCGATCGATGCGCTAGAAGAAGCGAATCAAGGAAAGAGTTACGCAGCACTAGAAGCTGCACCGAACTGTATTACGATCCGAACTAGCATTGAAAACAACTCTGCGATTGTTCGGATTAAAGACAATGGACCTGGAATGCCACTCGAAATCCAACAGCGTATCTTTGAAACTTTTTTCACTACGAAACCAGAAGGAAAAGGCACAGGACTTGGACTGTCTATCTGCTACCAGATTATCGAAAAGCACAAAGGACAACTTAGTCTTAAATCCGCGATCGGCGAAGGCACAGAATTTACTATCCAAATCCCAATGAGTTAGACAGTCAAGTTTTTTTGCTGTTGAGAAACACTGTGTAGCTTTTCATTTTTCTGTCACATTCTCAAATCAGTTTTGAGGTTAGATACGTCTCAGTCTAGATGAATAGTGAATCATGTCTGAGTTAGGTTGATGCGTGGAAAAGCTCGTCAGCTTTTTTCCTTTAAGTTAGATAATTTATCAAACTAATCGTATCGTTAAACATTTTGTAGCGAGTAGGAGAAGTGAGGGAATGGACTGGCAGAGTCTTTGGCATTGGCTTTACATCGGTGGAATGTCGATCGGAGCTATCTATTTTGCATTGTTAGGGCGAAATCCGCGTGGTCTTCCGAAACTGGAATATTTTGTCGCAACGTTTATTCCGATATGGTCAGGGTTAATGTATCTGACAATGGTGCTGCCGACAAGTGGCGACGGTTTAGAGCAAGGCAAAATTGAAGTTGCAGGTCAGATCACGCATTTTGCTCGATATGCAGATTGGATTGTTACTACGCCACTACTATTACTATCTCTATCCTGGACAGCAATGCACTATCATAAGTCCAAAGACTGGACTCTTATTTTTTCATTGATGGCAACTCAGGTGATTGTGATCGTGAGTGGACTGATTGCGGATCTCTCGAATGTTCCTTGGGTGCGATACTTGTGGTACACGATCGGCTGTGTTGCTTTTCTCGTTATACTGTGGGGAATTTGGGGACCGCTGCGTGAAAAAACACGCGGAGATGCAGAACTATCTAAATTTTATAGAGGTCTCACAACATTTTTCACCATCACTTGGATTTGCTATCCCATTATTTGGATTCTTGGTCCATCTGGTATTCGCGCTTTTGATCAGAATGTGGATAGCTTTCTATTTTGCCTTGTTCCCTTTTTCTCGAAAGTAGTCTTTAGCTTTCTCGATTTGAATGGGCTACGCAGCCTTGGACATCGTGATGCTGAACGTCCAGAGGAACGGTTTGTGAATCAAACGATGCAGATTATAAATGCGATTTCGCTACCTCGGCAATCTCGTCGCTCTCGTAGAAAAACTCGTACTTTGCCCAGAGAAATCTAGAAATATTAGGGTTTGGTTAAAACGGATTTTAATTAGTCTGAGTTTAGCGGGATTGATGACGTGCGATCGCTTTGGCTTCGTTTCAAAATCGCATACTCGGTAGCAAGATCAGATCAACTATTTCTCCAATTCCAACTCCTAACCCAGCGACTCCTACTAGAAGCAGTAAAGTTTGACGTTCAGAAAAGGCAGCAGAGCGCAATTCTAGATCCGCAAGGAACATCGTCATCGCAGGTAGAAAGATCAGTCCCAGAAATTGAAAGTCGGTGACAAACAAAAAGATGGTGATGCTGACTAAAACACTTACTGAGATGGCAATGAAGAGACTGCGAGAGGTAAACCAAGAAATTTGTCTTAGTAAAGCTCCTCCGGTTCCGGTCAGAATCAGCATCACAACGATCGCGCCAATTCCCACTAACCAGATAACGTGATGCGCTGCAAGATACCATCCCAACAAAACATGAGTGAACCAGAGTAATCCAAGTGACATCCAGGGCAATCGGTAGGAGGATTCGCTGTTCATAGATAGTTTGTACTAACGCGATCGTACGGCTCGGCAATAGAGTTTCTAGCTTAATTGTAGAATCTATCGAGAAGAAAAACAAAAATCCTTCCCAGGATGGATAGCACTTTTGAGTTTACATGAGGATGATCAGGACGTTCCATTTCTCGATTGAATCAACCGAAAGCGCCATGACATCAATGAAGCAGCTATCACTAAAATTCAAGTATTTTTTAGAATCGCTGTTTTATCTGAGCTATGCACCAAAAGCATTACGCTATTCTCGATTTTATCTAGGGCTGCATCAACAAGGAAACTATCTTGTATTCTACGAGAATTCTTTTGATGCTCAATTAGTTATATTAGATTCAGTGTAATGAGGAATTCGTAAGAACAATGCGCGTGTGCAATAGTTCTACACAGTTTATTCATTGCTCTGAATGATTCTGAAATTAATGCGATCGTGGTAACAGTCTCAAAACAGCTTGTACGATCGAGGTTAATCCCATGCTGACAGAACTCTTATTGATCGTCGGAGCTATCGTTGCAATAGTCTTCATCGCGCTTTTAATCACACACGCACAAGAAAATGCGAAAATCGCGCAGGCTTGGAAAGCTCTGCAAACCGAATCCTCGTCGGAACGATTTAGTCAAGAAACGATCGCAGATCAGCCGGAACCCGTACAGCGTTACTTTCTCCATGCCATTGCACCAAGAACCCCGATCGCCAGTTCTGTCGATATCACGATGCAAGGAACGATTCGACTCGCTCCAAACCAGGACTGGATGCCTTTTTAATTTCAGTAAAGCTATAGAAGTGTTGCCAGAGTAATCAGTCAAACCGCATTACTAGCTGAGATAATTTAGCTCGGTCGTCAACCAGTCACGAAACATCCGCGCTAAAATTTCTTGATGTCGCTCTGGTGTTAGCTCTGCTGGAATGAACTCTTCGACCATGAGAAGATGAGCCGCTTGATCGATCATGATCGGAGCAATGACTTGACCAGGCGGACTACTAAATACGATCGCGGAAACATCAGGTTTCAGATTCCAGCGATATAGCTTGCCTTCATAGCCGCACTGATACCGACGCTCATCATCCGTATCGTAAAGATGTGCCGCTTCATAAAAGCTAATTTCTTCTTCTTCGATCTGATAAGCGATCTCTTGTGCAAGCTGCAAATAAGGAACAACAATCCGATACAGTACGACTTGATCAAATTCGGAGCGATTTTCGGCGAAAAATCGTTCTACTTCTTGAGAAAATAATGCTTGAGCGAGTTTCTCGGATTGGAGTCGATCGCGAATTCCCGCTTCCCAGTCTTCTGCACTTATCAACTGGTCTGAGAGCCATGCCAAGGTGTCACTGGCTCGAAACAAGCGATGTTCGTAGCGCATTCGGTCAGCTTCAACCTGGATTTCTTCCGGCGTGACGGTGATTCCTTTCGCTACGAGCGCTTGATTGATGATGTCTTGGTGAGCAATCGATCGACAAATCTCTTTGAGTTGCAGATTCTTCTTCAGTGCAAGAATGATTTGATTGGCTTCGATGTTTCCTCCCTTAAAGCTAGTCATGGTCTTACCCTTGATGCGATGTTAATTGTGGTTCACCAGAAAATTTGTGGAACGCCATCCCCAAGCTGATTAACGATGATAAAGATGGGCATTGAAATATTGGTTGAGATCGCAGTATTCCCGATCGAGGTTCCGCCGATGTTTGCCACCGTTGCAGAAGCGGCGGGATTGATGTTTAACGACTGTAGAATTGGCTGAAACAGAGAAAGTAAAGCATTCCGACCAATAGTACGTTGAGGACGACGATATCGTCTTCCTCCTTCTAGGATAGATGATTCAAACTCTTCTTCAACATAATCGATATCAGCAATGATCATCGTGGTTATCCTCACTCAGAAATAGTGTAGCGTCGAATTTTTAAGTTATCGATCTCCGACTCCTCGAAGCAATCGGAGATCGAATTATGAGCTATCTAAATGGGTGCGGGTCAGAAGCTATGCACCCAGAACGATTGCGCCCAAGCCACCAGTGACGATCTGCAAGCTACCACCGCTTGTGAGCGAAGTGCTACCACCAGGACCAGACATTGATGCTGCTTGCATCAGAGTGGTGTGTTGATTGAAGTACGTTGCGTTGAGAGCCAGGTCAAGTCCACCTTCGAGATCGGTTGCTTCAGCGGTGACTTCTTGATAGCTTAAATCTGTGATAATCATGTCTTTCTCCTTTGTAATTCGGTGTTTTTGTGGTTAACAACTCGGTTGAAGCTGTTATGTATAAGATAGCGATTTGAAGTAGTAGATAGGGCGTTTTTTGCTGTTTATGTAGCCAAATTGGCGTAGTTATTTGACGAGTTAAATTTCGGTTATTTAAACTGCAAAAACAGCACGTTTGAGCCATAAACGTGCTGAGAGATATATTCGATCGCAATTTTTAGAAAGTCCAAGAGCTTGAAGGATTCATACCAAGAACTAGCGCACTTAAACCGAAAGTAGAAATATCTAATCGTCCAATATTTGAAAAAGCTGAACTTCCATTCGGTCCAGATGTCGCACCCGTTTGAAAAATTGACATGATCTGGTGATATGCCGTTAGCGTTGCTGCCCAATCTGTTCCGCCTTCTAAGTGATCTAAATCAGCCGTAGTTTCTAGATCAGCAATGATCATAATGTTCTCCTTGAGTATTAGAAATAGCGCATCCGTGTAGAAAGAAATGCGCTATTTCTACCGAACTTTAAGAGCAGAGTAGCAGAGAAAATTTGAGGATAACTCTACTTCGCTAACCCTGAGAATCAAGCACCCAGGACAATCGCGTTGAAGCTGGCTGTGTCGATCTTGACGTGTTGAGCATTGGTAAACGAGCTACTTCCACCCGGTCCAGAAGTCGAACCCGCTTGCATCACTGACAAGACTTGTTGGAACTTAGTCGCGTTTACCGTAAAGTCCACACCGCCTTCGAGTTCATTCGCTTCTGTCGTCATTTCTTGGTAGCTGAGATCAGTGATAATCATGATTTTCTCCTTTGTTATGTCGTGTTTTCTTCGGTAACAACTCTGTAGAAGCTGTTATGTATAAGATATCGCTTTGGATCTAGAGATGGGGCGTTTCTTGCTGTTTATGTAGCCAATCTGGCGTAGTTTCTGTCGAGCAGTTTTTCAAAAAAAACGGCAGATTTATCACTTTAAGATCTGCCGTTTATTCCGTCACTTTTAGATGTTTGATGTCACAATCTAGAGTGAAACGGGTTATATTCTTGCATCATTTGAACGAACCAAATTGGAAGTTGACCGCCTTGGGGACTATCTTCGTGATTCTCGATCGCTTCTACATAAGTCAAATCTTTGATCTGCGTTGAATTTCTCGATCGAGCCGCTACCATTTGAGCAGATTCCGTCGCATAAATCCGATTTTCTTTCAACAATCTGCTATACGTTCGATGCGGAATAAAGTGAATCGGATTGTACCCAGCAAAGCGCAAAATCAACACGCAAGCCCAAGAATAACGACCGTTAGTGATTGCATCAACCACTTGGCTAAACTGTTCGGGAGTCATCACTTTATTGCGCGGCTGTGAAGTGCTACCACGATGAGCGATCATAAAAAATTCCTCAAATTACTTTCAAAAACTACAAACTCAGACCACCTTTCTGTAATTGGCGAATCGGTTCCAGCAGCATTTGGGCGATCGAGCGTCGTCGAACAATGATTTCTGCCGTCGCGGTTTGACCTGCTTTTAGTTCGATGCGCTGAGCAGGAGTCGAAATCGAATGTCGATCGAGCATAATTTCAACCCGATACACGGCTCCAATCCGCTCATCGACTTTGACATCTGGAGAGATTGACGAGACTTTGCCCTCAAAGATGCCATAGTCTTGATACGGATACGCATCAAACTTAACTTGCGCTCGATCTCCGACCTTTACAAAGCCTGCCTCTCGTGTCGGTAGCGCTGCAATTAGAATTAAGGGTGCAGTGCGAGGAGCAATCTCAGTGATTGTTTGTCCTGATTGCACGACTTCACCACGATTATGAATGTTGAGAGCAGTTACAATTCCATCGACGGGAGCTTTTAATGTCAATTGGTTTAACTCAGAGGTCGCTTGCTGAAGCAACTTTTCGCTTTGCTGCATTTTCGCAATTACTTGAGTTCGTTGGACGAATAACTGTTGAATCGCTTGCTGAGCTTGAATCTGAGCATTCTGCTTTTCCGCATACTTCTGGGATAATCGTGCTCGTAACTGTTGTGATTCTGCAACGACTTGCTGCAACTCCGATCGCATTCTTTGAGATTCCGCGATCGTTTGTCGAATTTCTCCGGTTTGCTGAGTGAGCGTCCGTTGTCGCTCTCTGAATTGTTGCTGTGCTTGAAAGAGCTGGTCTCTTGCTAATGCACCTTGTTCGACGAGAGACTGCCATCGAGTGAGCCGTTCTTGTTGATTACTTGCATCTTCTTGCAGTTGCGCGAGAACGGCTTGATTGATAGTCGCTTTTTCTTCAGCTTGAGCGATCGCGGTATCTCCGCCTTGTAGTTTGGCTTGAGCTTGAGCGATCGTGGCTTCCTGAGCGCGAATTTCGGCATCTGAGATGACTAATCTCGTTTGCGCCTCCGATCGCGTTTTATCAATCAAATTCTCGGTCTGTAATAGTTCTTTTTCATAGTTCGCGCGGTCTTGTCGCAGTGCTTCTACCCGATTCAGCGCAATTTCATTGTCTAACTCAGCAACGACTTGCCCTGCTTTGACGGCTTGACCTTCCTGCACATAGAGATGAGCAATCTTGCCAGAAACAGCAGGATGGACTTTGTAAGGTTCTCCTTGTGGGATTAAACGCCCCTGTGCTCGTCCGACTTCTTCGACTTGGCTAGTAGTTGCCCAAGCTCCGAAAGCAGCACAGAAGATCACGCCGCCTACGACTAGACGATCGGGTAAGCTGGGTGGCGGTCGATCGAGAACATTTTGCAGCGACATCGACCATTTTCCGACGGGTGGAGAAGGTTGCTCTGAGGAACTATCAGGAGAGTTGATTGTGACTTGGGGCATCACCGGATCAGACGCGACCGTACCGCCGTAAAGCTGGGCAAACTCTGGGAGTTCATTGTCAGGAAAACGATCGGGTTTAGAAGACTCGATCGACGAATTAGAGCCGTCTAAAGGCAAAGAATCAATCCGAATCGGCATAGTATTGACCTAATTACTAGAAATTTTAGGGATGTTAATTTCCAGTCAGCAGAACAATCGTAGTGTTACTCTCAAATGACAACATCGTAATCGAGCCATTGTGCAGCGATTAAGAGAGCGTTTGAAAAGTGTCGTTTCTTGCACTCACCCGCCCCGGAATTTCATTCACGGGCGGGTGAATGCCATGATCAATACTTTTCAAACATTCTCTAAGTCTGGCTCGATATCAGTTTGGATTGTGACAAGACAATCTGAGGTGTTCTGATCGTCTATTGTTTGCTCTGAAGACTGAAACACTCTGGTAGCGCAATCCCTGTCTTTCGTACCAATCTTTGTCTGAAAAAAGAATTGTTCGGCAGTGTTATATCTATTACAAAGCCTAACTGTTCTCGATCGTATTATCAACTCTTTTTACAAATCGAGTTGTTGTCGAGCGAGTTGTGCATAGAGTCCTGATTTTGCGATCAATTGTTCGTGGGTTCCTTGTTCGACGATGATTCCACGATCAAGCACAATGATACAGTCGGCGTTACGAACAGTTGAGAGGCGATGAGCAATGATAAAAGTTGTACGATCGCGGCTGATCTCCTGTAGGTTTTTCTGAAATCGCCGCTCGGATTCAGTATCAAGCGAACTGGTCGCTTCATCTAAGATTAAGATGCGCGGATTGTTTAACAAGGCTCGCGCGATCGCAATTCGTTGGCGTTGTCCTCCAGAGAGTAAAGTGCCGCGTTCTCCCACTTTTGTGTGATATCCCAGCGGCAAGGTTTGGATAAACCCATGAGCTTCTGCGAGCTTTGCTACTCTCAACACGTCTTCTAAGCTGTACTGCGATCGATACAGCGTAATGTTATCTAGAATTGTGCCAGAGAAAAGAAAGCATTCCTGCGGCACAATCCCTAACTGTTGTCGCAAAGAGAGCGGCGAAACGTGATGAAGATCAGTATTATCGATCGTGATTCTTCCAGTTGTGGGATGATACAACCCTTGAAGCAGATTTGCTAAGGTCGTTTTACCGGAACCACTGCGACCCACAAGCGCGATCGTGTCTCCAGCTTGAGCGGTGAAGGAAATGTTCTGGAGAATATTGCGACTGTCTTCTGCTTGATAGCGAAACGTCACATTCTCAAAGCAAACTTCTCCCCGAATTCGCGGCAGGGCAATCAATGGCTTTTCTAGGCTCTCTTCAGGTTCAGCGCTAAAGATATCATCGAGTCGTTCAACCGAAACTAGCACTTCTTGAAATTCATCCCACAAGCTGACCAGCGATAAAACAGGCGTGATGACGTTCCCGATCATCATGTTGAATGCAACAAACTGACCAATACTTAACTGGTCTTGAATCACCAATGTTGCACCGTACCATAGTAAGAGCGTACTTCCTAAGAGATTGATCGCTGAACTTGCACCTTGTAGATTATTAGCAAGTTTCTGCCCACGAAATTGAGCATTAAACATACTGGTTAGATCATCTTCCCACTGCCAGCGCAATTCTCGTTCAGATGCCGTTGCTTTCACCGTCGAAATTCCGGTCAGCATTTCAACCAGCGTCGAATTTTGTTTGGCGGATTCGTGGAAAATCTGCCGCGACATTTGGCGCAGAAACGGACTTGCAATCACGGTTAACAGTACGATCGGTGGAATAATCGCCAGCACTAAACAGGCTAACTGCCAGTTGTAGTGCAGCATCAATCCCACATAAGCGATCGCCATAATCGCATCTAACCAGGCGGTGATCGCTTGCCGAGTGAGAAACAGTTGAATCTTATGATTTTCTTGAACGCGCGTTACAATGTCCCCGACATGACGAGAGGCAAAAAATTGCAGCGGCAGATTGAGCGCGTGACTGATAAAACCGCTGATCAGCGTGAGATCAACCTGATTCGAGAAGAAATCTAACAGATATTGTCGGATGTACACTAAACCGATTCGCCAAGCTCCAAACAGCAGCAATCCTAAGATAAAAATTTGCAGAGTCGGTAAGCTTTTGTGAACAACAACTTGATCGAGAATAATCTGAGTAAACAGCGGAGTCACTAAGCCAAATATTTGCAGCAAGATCGAGGCGAGAACAATCGACCAAAGCATTGATCGATAAGGCACAAATGCACCGAGAAATCGTCCCAAAGAAGGCTTCGATCCGGGTATCGCCTGAAGTAAAGCCGTGGGATGAAGCAATAGAGCATATCCAGTCCAATTCGCTTGAAATTCAGCAACGCTTAGCGATCGACGACCCAATGCCGGATCAGCTAAAATCACACGATTGCGCTTGACTCGATACACCACAATATAATGATCACCTTGCCAATGAGCAATCCAGGGTGTTGTTTGTTCCGCTAATCGATTAAAGCTCGATCGTACCGGACGCGCTTGAAATCCTAACTTTTCTGCCGCTAACGCTAAAGCTTTCAGTGATGCTCCCGATCGCCCAACGCCCGCTAGATTTCGCAGCATATTGATACTAAAACGCTTGCCCCAATACTGAGCAATCATGGCAAGACAAGCCGCGCCACAATCAGAACTACTCTGCTGAGCAATGTAGGGAAATCGCCCGAATCGACGACGCTGTTTTCTGGGTTTTGCAAAGTCGATCGCGCTCTTGTTCGACCGGGGTACTGTAGGCTGTTCTTTAGTTGCAATAGATGGGACTGAGGAATGAACGATTCTGCGGGGTTGTCGTTTCGTTTCCGATTCAGAGTTCAAACTTGGTACTGTCTTGCAATGCTCGATCGATAATTGATAAACCCAAAGTTCAGTGGCTGCAATCCAATCCGTCGGCACAGGTTGAGGATATCCCCAACTGTCTCCTGCACTTATCGTCGTCGCTTGTATTTGACCTTGACGAAGCCAAAATCGACCCGGCTGAGTGACTTCAGCAAGAGTTGAGCCTGCCGGAATGCGGACTTCCTCTAAATACGGTAAGAGTTGTTTCAGCGTGTGGCTAGAATGCGATCGCAGTTCGGTCAAAACTTTGAAAAACAGTAATTTCTGTCGTGCTTCTACCGCGCTCTCAACCACATCGCGCAGTTGTGGAATTTGTTGGAACCAGAAAGCAAGTTGATCGATCGGCAGTTCAGCAACGAGTCCAGGACTTGCCGCGATCGCTTGATAGGATAGCGAGTGATTGCAAAACTGTTGATCTGCGCCCCAGATTTCTCCCGCTTCTAACACAGCAACCGGAGCACCAGAACAAATGAGACGAATTCTTCCTTCACAAACGATCGAGAAAGTTTGAAGCGGCTCGGAGGTTAAGCGATCGCCTAATTGAATCTGGCGCAGAATAAAAGCTTGAGCAAAATTCGCAATCTGTTGAGAACGATCGGATAGTAGGGAACAAAGAACATCAGTTAAGTAGTGATCAACCGCATCAGAATGCCTCGAAGATGGTTCATCCTCGACTTTTGGTATAGGTTTCATAATTAAACATTTGAAAACACACGAATCTGTGATGAAGCGATATCGACTGAGTATCAGTTCTTTCTATAACGATGCAAATTCTATAGATCCGTGAAGAAGTTAAAAAACTTTATCGAATTTGTTCGTCGATCGTGCTTCTTTCAAGCAATATCACATTAGCCCGGATTTCATCACGGGCGGGGTGCAATCGCACGAGGAGTTTTAAAACACGCTCAACCCCATGCAACGATGAAAGTTGCAGTCTTGAGTACGAGATCTTACAATTGCTCATCTAAATCCTACAAGCAATTCGATTCTACCCGCACAACCCGAAGCAGCTTTGCACGTTTAACTTATGTTGTGCTTCTGAGAGATTCCGGTCAAGATTATTGTTAAAAATTAACTCAGATACTTGATAGATACTAACAAACTGACTAGATTGAAGTTAAGCACTCTATTAGCAATTTTGGGAGAATGTAAACGTGCAGAACGCCAACTGCACTGAACGTCTTTGAATGATTGCATTCATCTAAATTGACTGATTTGGGGGATGTGCGACAAAGTGACTGCATATCAGCAGCACTCGCCGTTACAACATCTCCAAGCGATCGCTTTTCCCTTCACCTACAAAAGCGACGGGTCAGATAAGGATTATATTTTATGAAACATCAAGAAGGAACTCTTGCTGGATGGCAGGAGATGGATCTTTATTATCAAAGTTGGCATCCAAGTGAGCCGAGTCAGGCGGTGGTCGCGTTAGTTCATGGCTTGGGTGGACATAGTAATACGTTTGAGAATGTAGTGGAGTATTTAGTGCCACAAGGCTATGAGGTCTATGCCTTTGATTTACGGGGGCATGGACGTTCAAGCGGACAACGAGGACATATCAATGCGTGGGCGGAGTTTCGAGAAGACTTACGCCTCTTTTTACGGTTTGTCCGATCGCAGCGAACGAGTTGCCCGATCATTCTTTGGGGACACAGTTTAGGCGGCACGATTGTATTGGATTATGTTCTACGATCGCCCAATGAAACGCAGGGCTTAATTGTGACCGCGCCTGCCTTGGGAAAAGTGAATGTTTCACGAGTGAAGCTCACGATCGGGCGGTTGATGTCTCGAATTGCACCGAGATTTAGCTTGCACCTGGGGATTCATCATCAGCGTGGATCACGCAATTTAGAAGTGGTAGAAGGCTATCTACACGATCCGTTGCGGCATGACTATGGAAGTGCTCGACTTGCTACGGAATATCTTGCGACGGTTCGCTGGATCTATCATCATGCGGCTGAATTAACGATTCCACTGTTAATTATGCACGGAAGTAGCGATCGCGTGACTTTACCCGAAGGTAGTCGCGAATTCTTTCAAAAAGTGATTTTTTCAGATAAAGAGCATCGAGAATATCCGGGTAACTACCACGATTTGTATGTCGATTCGGACTATGAATTAGTATTTTCGGATTTAGAAGACTGGTTAAAACGGCACTTGATCGATACAGATACGTGTCAGCCGTTGATATTTGAAACTTAAGCATTCACCTATGGAGGAGAAGAATTGAATTCTTCTTGCGATCGATGTTTGAACTTAAGGAAGCTCAACAGGATTACCGATCGTCGGTGTTGGGACGGACGCTACCTTCATTGTTAGAAGAGGCTTGTACGCTGCGCCCGAATGCGGTTGCATTGAATCAATGGACAGAATCGGGATGGCGATCGCTCTCGAATCAAGCCTTTCGGACAAAAGCGGAATCTTTAGCATTGGGATTGTTAGATTTGGGATTGGTGCAGGGTGATCGCGTGGCGTTATTGATGCCAAGCGATGTTAATTTTGCGATCGCTGATATGGGTTGTTTAATGGCAGGATTGATCGATGTGCCGATTGATCTGACTCAAACACTAGAGACGATTGTTTTGGTGTTGCAACAGAGCGGATCAAAGGCATTAATCGTTGCGAATTTAGATTTACTACAGCAGGTTTTACCTTATTTAGAGCAAGTATCAGAGTTAAAGTATATTCTTTTGGCAGAAGTGCCGGAGGATTGGAAATCAAGCAATCCGCAGCGCATTTACTCGATCGATCAAGTGAGCCAGATTGCTGCCGATCAAGTGCAAGAACTTTATCGAACATCCGCCCAAGATTTGGCAACACTCGTTTATGTGCCTGAAGCCGATGGACGATGGCTCGGAGTGATGCTCACACATGAGAACCTTTCGGGAAATGCTTTGGCTGCATTCGCAAGCTTATCACGGCTGCATTGGGGAGCAGAGGATATTGTCCTTTCGTTTCTACCCTTAACTCATGTATTTGCTCGTTGCTTGATGTATGGGCATTTCTACTACGGACATACCATTTATTTTTCGAGTGCAAATCGAGTATTTAAGCATCTGAAAGAAATTCAGCCAACAATTTTCGCCACTGTGCCGATCCTATTAGAAAAGCTTTATAGCAGAACAATGGAACAGGCAGAGCGATTAACTTCCAGACGAGAACGAATTGCATTTGCATTGATGCTATGGTTTGCAAAACGGCATCAGTTAGGACAGTCGAGAACAGATGCGCTGTTACAGAAATTTGTGACTCGGTTTGGATTGTCGCAATGGCGATCGCTGTTTGGCGATCGACTAAAGTATGTGCTTTGTGGTGGGGCGGCTTTGAAGTCGGAATTAGTCACAGTGTTTGCAGCGGCGGGCATTGATATCTATCAAGGATATGGGTTGACACAAGCGAGTGCGATTGTGAGTTGTAATCGCGATCGTGCGAATCGAGCTGGGACTGTGGGGAAAGTGATCGAAGGAGTGGAAATTGCGATCGCGCCCGATCATGAAATTCTAGTGCGGGGAGCTTATGTGATGCGCGGTTATTACCAGGATTCCGAGGCGACTCGAAGTGCGATCGATGAAGCGGGCTGGCTACACACCGGAGATTTGGGTGCGTTTACAGCAGATGGATTTTTGCAGGTCACAGGGCAAAAGAAAGCACTGTTTAAGTTAGCGAGTGGAAAGTATATTGCACCTCGTTCGATTGAGGCGCGATTGAAAGCGTCATTGTTGGTGAAAGATGCGATCGTGGTTGGTGCAGGACAAAAGGTGGTTGGAGCGTTGATTGTTCCGAACTTTGAAGCATTGCGAGATCTGAAGTTAGAAGGCGATGAAGTCAAATTGCTGAAGCATCCTTGTGTTCAGGCGATGTATCAGTTGATTGTCGATGAAGCGAACTGCCATCAGCCATATTGGGCGGCTGTCAAGCGATTTCGATTGCTCGATGAAACTGCGATCGGAACTAATCTCACAAAAGAAATTCATTTGTTATACAGTGAGGATAAGACTCTGTTACAAGACACTTCAGACTTCGATCTTCAAGAGTTGGAATGTCCGATTCTTCCAGTTAAAGCTTGTCCAACCTTTGCTCAATCGCTTCATCCTCGGTTTACGACCTCATAGCAGAGAGGGCTTTGTATGTTTAAACCATTCCAAACCGTAGCAGTATTAGGTGCAGGTGTGATGGGTAGTCAAATCGCAGCACACCTTGCCAATGTGGGGCTAACTGTTCACCTGCTAGATATTGCATCCAAGACCGGATCAAAAAATGATTTAGTCGAAGGTGCATGGAAAAAAGCACTGAAACTATCGCCGCCGATTCTATTTACAGAGAAAGTTGCAAGGCGCGTCACACTCGGTAACTTTGATGAACATTTCGATCGACTTCGCCAAGCCGATTGGATTATTGAAGCTGTTGTTGAGGATTTACAGATTAAGCAACAGTTGATGGAACGCTTAGAAGCAGTGATTCAACCTGAGACGATTGTTTCGACTAACACCAGCGGAATCCCGATTCGTTGGATTGCAAAAGGGCGATCGGAGTCGTTTCGCAAGCGATTTTTAGGAACACACTTTTTTAATCCGCCACGTTATTTGAAGTTGCTAGAACTGATTCCAACTCAAGACACGGATTCAGCAGTGCTCGATCGCATGAAATGGTTTAGCGAGTTGTACTTAGGAAAGGGCGTAGTCATTGCTAAAGATACACCAAATTTCATTGCGAATCGGATTGGGATGTTCGTGACCTTCCTCGGTATCAAAGCGTGGACTGAAGGAGGGTATTCGATCGAGGAAATTGATACGCTAACCGGAACACTGATCGGCAGACCAAAATCGGCAACGTTTCGGACAGCGGACTTAGTAGGGTTGGATACTTTGGTCGCTGTTGCTGATCATCTCTATCAATCTGCACCCAACGATGAGCATCGTGAGATCTTCCAAGTTCCAGATGTGTTGCGGAACATGGTGGCAGCCGGACTGTTAGGCGCAAAAACTGGACAGGGATTCTATAAAAAGCAACAGGGGCAGATCTTATCGATCGATTCAAAAACGTTTACTTATGAACCAGCGCAACCTTTGAACTTAGGTGAACTCGATAAGATCGCAGCTTTACCGTTACGCGATCGCATCCGAACGCTTTATACCAGTCCTGGAAGAGCAGGCGATTTCTTCCGGCAGACAACTCTAGAAATGCTGAACTATAGCGCCCATCGAGTTCCTGAAATTGCAGATGATCCACAAGATATCGATCGAGCAATGCGCTGGGGATTTAGCTGGGAAATGGGACCATTTGAGCTTTGGGATGTCCTAGGGTCGGCATTAGCAGATATGCAGACGAGTGTATCAACTTGGGTTAAACCACCTTTCTATTCAAATGTCAGTGTTGAGGAGAAAGCAGTTTGGAAAAATGCTGAAGCTGCTTTGTTAGACATGGGTGAGAATGTATTGCTGTATGAGTTTCGTTCGAAAGGAAATACCTTGAGCAACAAAGTACTAGAAGGATTTGCAGCAGCACTCTCCCTTCTAGAGTCAAGCGACTACAAAGGATTAGTCATTGGAAACCAGAGTGATCACTTCTCAGGCGGTGCGAACCTAGCAGAGATGGCAACGATCGCACAATCTGGAGATGGAAATGCGATCGTAACCCTCATTTCAGAGTTTCAACAATTGCTCCAGCGGATTCATTATTCACCGAAACCGATCGTCGCGGCGATCCAAGGTCGCGTCTTGGGTGGAGGTTGTGAGTTAGTCATGGCATGTCCGAAAGTCGTCGCAGCGGCTGAAACCTACATCGGACTCGTGGAAGTGGGAGTCGGACTAATTCCAGGTGCAGGTGGATTAATGCGAATGGCGAGTCGAGCCGCAGAACGAGCCGCAAGCGAAACGCCAAGTCATGTTTTACCCTTCTTGAGGACAGCATTTGAAACGATCGCGACTGCGAAAGTTTCGACCAGTGCAGCCGAGGCACAGATGTTAGGATTCTTGCCGCATGATGCTCGAATTTTGATGCGTGGGGAGCAACGATTGGAAGTAGCGAAAGCAGAGATATTACATCTCGATCGCATTGGTTACGTACCACCCCCTCAGAACCATTCGATCTTTGTATTAGGACAATCAGGTCGAGCCGCATTAGAACAACTCGCTTACGTGTATGAGCAAGGCGGATTTGCAAGTTCATACGATCGCTATTTGGCATCTCGAATTGCTTTTGTATTGACAGGCGGAGAACTGACTGCACCTGCACTGGTCTCTGAGGATTACTTATTGCAACTCGAACGAGAATCATTTGTGCCGTTGTTAAGTCAAGAAAAAACTCAAGCACGAATGATGCACTTGCTCAAAACCAAGAAGCCGCTGAGGAATTGAGGAAAAGACTATGCAAGAAGCTTACATTGTCAGTAGTGTTAGAACTGCGATCGCAAAAGCGCCCCGTGGAAAGCTGCGGAATATGCGAACGGATGATTTAGGTGCGATCGCGCTAAAAGCTGCACTCGAAAGAGTTCCCGATCTAGATCTCAATCAGATCGAGGATGTGATTTTCGGCTGTGCGTTTCCCGAAGCAGAACAAGGCATGAATTTAGGTCGTGTGATTGCTCAGCGCTCTGGATTGCCCGATTCTGTCGCAGGAGCAACAGTGAATCGATTCTGTGCTTCTGGCTTGAGTGCGATCGCGCAGGCGCATCAAGCGATCGTGACAGAACAGGCGGAAGTGATGATTGCGGGAGGTGCGGAATCAATGAGTTTGATTCCAATGGGTGGACACGATTTGCTACCGAATCCAAGCTTGATGACGGAAATGCCACAGTTTTATTGCACGATGGGAGCAACGGCGGAAACAGTCGCACAACAGTATGAGGTTTCTCGTGCTGATCAAGATGCTTTTGCTTTGCGATCGCATCAACGAGCACTTGAAGCAATGCGATCGGGTCGATTTGACGATGAGTTAATTCCTGTTCCGGTTCGTGAAACGCTCTATTTGGATGGTAAGCCTCAGTTTGTAGAAAACGTTGTGCAAACCGATGAAGGACCGAGACCAGACACCAGTTTAGAAGCGCTTTCTAAGTTGCCTGCGGTGTTTCGAGTCGGGGGATCAGTCACGGCAGGGAATTCTTCTCAAACCTCAGATGGTGCAGCAGCCACAATTTTAGTGAGTGAAGCAAAGCTCAAAGAGTTCAAGCTTCAACCTCTAGGACGAATGCTCGGATTTGCGGTGGCGGGTGTTCCTCCTGAAATTATGGGAATTGGTCCGGTTGTTGCAGTTCCCAAGGTTCTACAGCAAGTGGGACTTCAGCTAGAAGACATTGGATTGATTGAGTTAAATGAAGCATTCGCCGCACAATCGTTAGCAGTAATTCGGAAGTTGGGGTTAAACGAAGAGATTGTGAATGTGAATGGAGGAGCGATCGCATTAGGTCATCCGTTGGGCTGTACCGGAGCGAGAGTGACAGCAACCTTGCTACATGAGATGAAACGTCGCGGCGTTCGGTATGGATTAGCAACGATGTGTGTCGGTGGTGGAATGGGAGCGGCTGCGGTGTTTGAGAATTTGATGCGGTAGAAGGATGTTTGAGAAGTATCGTTCATTGCATTCACCCGCCCCGGATTAGAAATCGGGGCTAACAGAATAAAGTCCACTAAAGGGGACTGACAGACAATTTCAGCTTCTTCAGTCCTTGGCAAAGGACTTCGCACGGTTAGCCCCGACTTCCAGTCCGGGGCGGGATAGCAACGGTAGCAAAAAGGCTTCTTATACTTTTCAAACATCCTCTACTAAATTCCTGTATCTAACGAGTTCTTAGGAGAATAAGCGATGATGCTTCTCTTACAATTAACTATTCTGATTCTTTTACTATTCGTATTCGGATTTATCGGTGTGCCGCTCTGGATATGGTTAGGGTATAGCGCGATCGCACTTTTGATCTTCAATGCACCCCTCTGGCTCTGGAGCATTTATGTTGCGATCGCACTAATTCTCGCAGTTCCTCAGATCCGACGACCCTTGCTCACAATACCCATCATGAAAGTGATTCGTGTGCCAAAAATTTCGGACACTGAACGAGCCGCGATCAATGCTGGAACGGTATGGATCGAAGGTGAGTTCTTTACAGGTGCGCCAGATTTTGAGCGCATGAATCAAGCGGCATATCCAGAAGTTACGCCCGAATTGCAGACATTCTTAGATGAGCAAGTCGAACAAGTTTGTCGCATGGCAACGGATTGGGAGATTCATCAGCACAAAGATTTACCGATAGAAGTGTGGCAGTATCTTAAGCAAGAACGATTCTTTGGCATGATGATTCCTGTCGAGTATGGAGGATTAGGATTCTCGAACTTTGCCTATAGCTCTGTGATGGCAAAACTTGCTTCACGATCGTTTATTCATACTGCAACAGTGGGGGTCACGAACTCGCTCGGTCCTGCCAAGCTATTGTTGAACTATGGAACTTCAGAGCAAAAATCATACTACTTACCTCGACTGGCAAGCGGCGAAGAGATTCCTTGTTTTGCTTTGACAGAACCGACGGCTGGATCTGATGCTGCAAGTATCACAGCGAAAGGAACTGTCTTTCGGCAGGATGATGGTCAGTTAATGGTGCGCTTGAACTTCCGCAAACGATACATTACATTAGGCGCGATCGCAACTTTGATCGGGCTTGCCTTTAAGCTATCCGACCCAGATAATCTACTTGGAAAAGGTGAAGAGGTAGGAATTACCTGTATTCTGATTCCTGCGAACACCAAGGGCATGATTTTAGGAAAACGGCATGATCCGATGGGAGTTCCGTTCTACAATTCTCCGGTTGAAGGACAAGATGTGATTGTTTCTGTTGATCAAATTATCGGAGGAGTCGAGCAAGCGGGACAAGGCTGGAAGATGTTGATGCAAACATTAGCAGCGGGGCGAGGAATTAGCTTTCCGGCAAGTTGTACCGGGGTGGCTAAGTTGGTCGCTCGTGTGACCGGAGCTTATTCTAAAGTTCGACAGCAATTTGGAAGTTCGATCGGACGATTTGAAGGCATCGAAGAACCACTAGCGAGAATTGGCGGACTTACGTATTTGCTCGATGCGGCTCGAATCTATACAGTGGGTGCAGTCGATTCGGGTGAAAAACCTGCGGTCGTCTCCGCGATCGCAAAATACCAATTCACAGAAACAACCCGCAAATTAGTCAATGATGGGATGGATATTCTGGGTGGTTCAGGAATTTGTCGGGGGTCGCGCAATCTATTAGCAAACTTCTACATTGCGATGCCAATTCCGATCACGGTAGAAGGATCGAACATTCTAACCCGCACTCTGATGATTTTTGGACAAGGTGTGATTCGCTGCCATCCTTATCTCTATTCGGAGATCATGGCGATCGAAGCTGGGGATGCGATCGCATTTGATCAACTCTTGTGCAAGCACATCGGATCGATCGTCCGAAATAAGTTCCGAACATTATTACTAAGTTTATCTCGTGGCTATCTTGCACCCGTTCCAGGAAACAATTTCACCAAACGCTACTATCAAAAGCTTGCTTGGTCTTCTGCAATGTTTGCATTTCTCACCGATCTTCTTTTAATTCGATTGGGCGGATCGCTAAAACGACATGAAAAGCTAACTGGAAGACTTGCAGATTGGCTGTCATGGATGTATTTAAGCATTGCAACTCTCCGACGATTTGCAGCAGAAGGATACAAGCCAGCCGATTTAATTTTTGTGCAGTGGGCAATGGATTACAGCTTTGCTCAAATGCAACAAGCTTTAGAAGGAATTCTCCTCAATGTGCCGATTCCTAACCTTGTTCGATCGATTGTTCTTAGCTTCGTGAGAATCAATCCGCTCGGCACAATTCCGTCTGATACCTTGGGCACTCGAGTTGCACAAGCACTACAAACGACTGGGCAGGATCGCGACTGTTTAACTGCTGGTATGTACATTCCCAAACGCCCTGATGAAGCATTAGGACGATTAGAGCAAGCATTCGAGTTTTGTGAGCAGGCTGAATCAATCATTAGCAAGATCAAGCAAGCCAGCCGAACAGGACAGTTACCTCCAGGAAAGGTAGAAACATTAATTGAGGCGGCGCTAGAGAGTGGCGTGATTCTGGAAGCAGAAGCAGATTTAATTCGATCGACAGAAGCTGCCCGATTCGATGCAATTCAGGTCGATGCTTTCACAATGCAAGAGTATTACACTGACAGATGGGCAGGGAGCAGAGAGAGTGCTGTAATGAGCAGAAATAGAAAAGCCGATCCAGTTTCAAGTGCGGCGATCGATTGAATCGGTGCATTACGATACCACTCTTGTCGGATAAGAACGATCGCTAATTTGCCTAACGCGATCGTGATTGCCAGTGCCGTAATCGGAGCTAATACACCGAAAAACCAAAGTGCGACAATAATTAAACTTGCGATCACATGATAGGCAATACTCGGAACAATCGACGGTGTTTTCGACTTGCGGAACTTTACCGTAAAGATGGTGCTAGAGAAAAACAAAGTATTCAAAAGCCATAATCCGACGATCGAGATAGAAAAAGTTCCCCCGGTTGCAATAAAGGCAAAGGGAGCCGATAAACAAACGGCTGAAAAGGTGGTTACTTCGTTGAAGATTGACTTTTGTTCTCGGTACAACACAGAAATTGCATCAATCCCGAAAGCCACGATCGCACCTGCATAAATCCAGAGCAGCATCGGATGATTCAGCCCTAGTAAAACCGCGATCGACAGTGCTGCGATCGTATAAATGCTTCCCCACACCCAAAAGCGCACTTTCAAGCTGCTTCGTTGTTTGACTTGCATGATCCAAGGATGTTCTGCCTGAAATCCACAAAAGGCGCAAATCAACGCTAAAGTTGTTTCCCACGTCCAATCCTGTGCGGCGGCAGCACCTGTGAGAAAGGATACGAATAAGACCACATAAACGCCATGTTCGGGTGAGAACATTGGACGATACCAGCGGGAAGACGATCGACGCTGAGCAGACGAAGCGGTAAGCTCTGATGAGAGGGACACAAGCAAATCTCCGATGAGGGCACTACGTCTATTTTGGCAAAGAACACAGGCGTGTAAATGAGCTACCTCATACTCGCGATCGTAACCGTTTGTCAAAATCGAGGTAGAAGCGAAGGGGATTGCACCATGTTAGTTAAAACGAAACCTGTTTCTAAACTCGAAAAGCTTGCCAAACTTTACTTAGAAGGAAAGCCTGCTGTGATCTCCACAGAAACCGAACAAGAGCTTTGTGATTGGTTGATGCAGCAGTTTCGTCAAACCCCCATTAATCCTCAATTCTCAGACTATCTTCGCTATCAAAACGCACAGGAAGTGTTTGCAGACATCGAGCAAGGTCATCTTTGGGTCTCGGCAGAAGAAAGTTATGACACTTCCATCTATCCGAATCCGTTCTATGGGTTCGCATTCCTGGTGATGCACGACTATGACCACTACTTGACGGGAGGCGATTGGAGCTTAGAAGGAGAGATTAAAGCTTACAAAGCGGCTGCGTCACGTGCACCTAGCTTAGAGATTCAGAAAATTCTTTATTCTCAGATCGTCCTCCGAGCCGCTGCATACCTCTATCTCGGACATGCCCCAGAACCAAAAACGATTTTTCCTTGATGCAGCTATTGTACAAGGTTGATTCAACCACATCTCACCCCTGATCTCGATCGATATTTATACGCGCCTTTGAACCGAATCAGACGTTGCCCTGCGTTGAATCTTGATACCCGCTTTGATCCGAATCCTCTACACTGAGTTAAAGTTTGCGACTTTCAGAAAACAAACATGAAAGCCACGATCGAGCAACTCGCTCAGATTTCCATTTTTTCGGATCTCACACCCGAACAGCTTGCTGGGCTGCAAGCCGATGCAACTGTGCGGCAGTATCAAGCAAGTGAAACGATTATGCAGGAAGGCGATTCGCTGTCTGCTGCACTATACGCCCTCGTTTCTGGAAAGCTGCGTGTGATTAAAACAGCGACGACCGGAAAAGAAACGATTCTGCGGACTTTAGCGGCGGGAGAAATGTTCGCGGCTCCAGCATTGTTCGGCAACCAAATTGCACCCGCCACCGTGATCGCAGAAGAGACGGTGCAAGTCTTAAACGTCAAACGAGCGGCATTGCTCAAGGCGATTCAAGTCAACCCAGAAATCGCACTCCAGATGATGGCAGTGTTGAATCAACGACTGCAACAACTCCACGAAACGGTTCATGGTTTGGTGTCTGAACGTGCGATCGTACGTCTTGCTCGATTGATTCAAACTGCTGCGATCGAACAGGCTGGATCTTGTGTGAACTTAGAATCGCACTATCACATTGCTCGTAGAATTGGCATTACCTACGAAGAATGCGTTCGATTGTTCAAACAGCTTCGTGGCATTGTCTCTTATCATCGTGGCGGGAAAATTACAATTGTCGATCGACAAGCCTTGAACCAAGTTGCTCAGGGATCGGTTGAGCTATAGATGCAGAAAAGCTAAGTTCTCTTCGGCTCTCAGCGCATGACGGGCATGGGGTGGCATGTAAATAAAGACCCCAGGTTCCATAACGATTTCCTGTCCTTCGAGCGTAAAGATACCCCGCCCTTCAATGACCATCAGGGAAACGGTTCGCGAAGCGGTATGTTCTGCAATCTCGGTTCCTGCGGTAAGACAGAGCAGAGCAATGGGCGGTTGAGCATCTTTGACGATCGCTTTTCTGGTGACTCCGGGTTTGCTGTAATCAATCCAGTCTTTCAACTGAGCGTGAAAAGATGAAGAATGGGTCGCTGTAGTTACCATGATTGATGTTCCTCTTTAAGGTCGTTCTGCAACTAGAATGATGTAGCTCAAATCGTGTTTGTACTGCTGAAAGAGTTGCCGCATTGCCAAAACTCGCTTTCTTAGCTCGGATTGGGTGAGCACTGACCAGAAAAATTTTGCTGCACCGATCCAACCTTCATCAGCAACAATTCGAGCGGGATTGAGCAATCCCATTGTTCCGGTGTGGTATTGCACGACAGATAATCCAGCAGTTTCACAAGCTTCGATCCAATGTGCTACAGATAACGGCGTTGAATTGACTCGAAGCGTTTTTGCTAGAGCTTGATGAATTTCAGCTTCTCGATCGCCCACGACGCACAGTTCATGCGATAAAAATCGACCACCGGGTTTTAAGCGATCGTGAATCTCCCGCAACACTTTGGCTTTCCCTGACGGTGATTGCATTGTCAAAATCGCTTCCGCTAAAACAGAATCAAATTGATCTGGAATAGCATCGAGGTGAAAAATATCGCCTTCAACCACATCTACTTGCGATGCGACTCCAGCGGTTTGAATGTTCCTGCGAGCGCGAATCACACTCTCTGGATTCTTCTCAATTCCAACGACTTGCACTCCGAACTGTTGCGAGAGCGCGATCGCACTTTCTCCAAAACTCGCAGCCAACTCTAGCACAGTTTCGCCGGGTTGAAAGTTTGCCCATGCAAAAAGCTGCTGAGTTGCGGCTCTACCACCCGGTCGGAGAATTTTCTTTCCAGCGGCTGCCAGCACTTGATGTCCCGCTGCCAACTCTGGATTCAAGGTTTTGTGGGTCATTGATCGACCTCCAGTTGTACTGTGTCTCTACTGTGCCGCAGATTGAACCCAGATTCTATGAGCTATCTCATATTCACGATTTTGAGATCAGCACAGTAACCCGTGATTTGAGCGATCGTCGTAAATTGCTCTGTTTGCTAGGTGCTACTAGAAAAGCCACCATCCCAACACGATTGCTACAGCAGTCAGTGTAATGTTATCGATGTCCTGGAACGGTAAAGCTTCGACAATGGTTGCTACAAGCGCGATCGCGGTGACGCTTCCAGCCGTTGCGACTAGATCTAAGGCAGGATGAAAGTATTGGAAGTGGTTAAATAGAGCAAGAAACGAGAAGCCGAAGATAAAACTGCCGACGAACATCGCAAGTGAGCCAATCCAGCTTTTCTGTGGATTGAAGAAAAGCTTGTGGACACCGAAGCGCCGCCCTACAATATCAGCCAGCCCATCACCACCACACAGGCTCATCAGCGCCAGAATGCCAACTGGAGAATCTCGCCAAAACACGATCGTACAAACGATAAAAACGATGCCATAGTACAGAGGTCCGCGCAAAATTTCAGCAGGTTTGCCAGTGCGAGACATCGCTTGCACAGTCTCCGGAGACTGAATCCATCCGAGTCCGACTGCGAAAAACTGCCCGGTCAGAATCAGCGGAACGAGTGCAGCAAAATAGCGGGCGGTGGGTGCAGTACTAAAAAGCTGCCAGCACAGGACAAAAAGTGGACCCGTTCCAATGTGCATGATTTTACGACTCAATTTGGATTCGAGCCGTCCACGCGCTGCGAGAACCTCAATCAGGCGCAGCCACGAACCTGCGACGCTTAATGTAAATAGTGCTGCTGCTCCGTCTTGAACCCAAGGATTCGCAAAAATGGCAGTCAGATCCATGACTCGTTCCTGTGAACTCTTTCTTCAGATTAAATCATGGGTGACTGCGGCGGAATCACGAGTTATCCAATTCGCAAGGATGGGAAATGCGATCGCGTCTGGATTTTAAGCGATCGCTTGACATGCAACCAAACAGTTGCATAATAGAGAGATATGAACGCCGTGTTTAAAGCCCTCTCTGATCCTAGTCGGAGAGCATTGCTCGATCAGTTGTATAGCCACAATGGACAAACGTTAGGAGAACTTTGCGAACATCTTGCCATGACCCGGCAGGCAGTTAGTAAACATCTCGCGGTATTAGAAACTGCCAATCTTGTCGTCACCGTCTGGCAAGGGCGAGAAAAGTTGCATTACCTCAATCCCGTTCCGATTCAAGAAATCTACGATCGCTGGCTCAGCAAGTACGATCGTCATCACCTCGATACTCTGAGCCAACTCAAGCGCACCCTCGAAGGACATTCCCAGGAGACCGACCATGAGTAAACCGACCTTTGTTTCTGTGACCTATATTGCCACGACGATCGAACAACTCTGGGAAGCGATCACCAGCGAATCCTTCATGCAGCAATATTGGGGGAATCAATCCCTTCAGTCGGATTGGCAAACAGGTTCACCAGTCGAGCAAGTGACCTCAGAAGGTGAATTGCAATCGATCGGTGAAGTGTTGCATTCTGAACCGCCGCGCCAGCTTTCCTATACGTTTCAGTTTTTCGATCATACACAGCCCGCTCGTGTTCGCTTCTTACTAGAGCCATCAGCACATCAGGTCAAGCTGACGGTAATTCACGATCGACTATCAGCCCAAAGCTACCTCAGTAACAGCGACCGATGGACAATGTGCCTATTCGACCTCAAGCACTTCCTGGAAACCGCGTTCCGATGCGTGGCTTGAACAGAAAGCTTCCCTCAACAATTCACTTAAAAGGAACCTTCTAATATGATTCCGACTGTCATTGAACAATCGGGTCAGGGCGATCGCGCTTTTGACCTTTACTCTCGATTGCTGCGAGAACGGATTATTTTTCTCGCAGAACCCGTGATGCCCGAAATGGCAAACCGCATTGTGGCGCAACTGTTGTTTCTCGAAGCTGAAGATCCGGACAAAGATATCTATCTCTATATCAATTCTCCGGGCGGCTCTGTGAATGACGGATTGGGCATCTATGACACGATGAATCACATTCGCCCCGATGTTTGTACGATTTGCTATGGCTTTGCAGCAAGTATGGGTGCATTTTTGCTTGGTGCAGGTGCGAAAGGCAAGCGGAGTAGCTTGCCGAGTTCGCGAATTATGATTCACCAGCCTTCCGGTGGAGTACAGGGACAAGCAGTCGATATTGAGATTCAAGCCAAGGAGATTCTTTACACGAAGCAGCAGATCAATCAGCGCATGGCGAACTATACTGGGCAATCATTAGCACAGATCGAGGAAGATACCGAGCGAGATTTCTATATGTCCGCACAGGAAGCGATGGAGTATGGCTTGATTGATCAGGTGATCGATGCTTCAGAGTTTCGTCGAGGCGATCGCTCAACCCTTCCAACTCAGGCTGAACTAGCAACAACTCGGTAGGAGTGCAGTTGCAATTTGACTGAGGTTAGAACGGCGATCGCTCGCGAACAGGTTACTTCGGACAAGCTACGAGTGTGATTGTTCTTTGATTTCTTGCAGCAGTGCCTCATCCGAATAGTCATTCTGCCAATCGCCAGATAACTTCAGTCGAACCGACTGCGCTCCGCCGCTCGGTGTACAAACAACCCAGTAGGTATCCTCTTGCCCCTTCACCTGAGCGGCTTCTGAGTGTTGAGATTCGTCGTCAGACAGTCCAGTAAATGCCTCAACACAAGACCAGGTAATGCCATCTCGATCGCCAACCGTTCGCTCCATTCCAATGTTCCTTTCTTCCGTCTACTGAGTTGCAATTGTGGCAAATTGTCGGGCGGAAAGCATCAGTCTATGAGCAGAGACAAATCCAGAAATCACCCTGTCTCACGGCTGCGAAACCCGGTTAGTTCTTTTTTTCACTTCACTATATTGAGTAATGCTAAGTCTCAGAAAACGAGTTGACTAGCGGTGTCATGATAAAAGAAAGAATCCTGCTAGAGAGGCTTGCAGATGCTCAGTCGAGTTCTCGATCGCAATCATGTTCACATCGTCGGTCAGGGCAATCAAGCTCTGGTGTTTGCACACGGGTTTGGAAGCGATCAAAGTGCATGGAGACATCAAGTTAAGGCGTTTAGCCCGTTCTATCGCCTTCTTTTATTTGATCACGTGGGTGCGGGTCAGTCGGATATGAGTGCCTACAGTCCACGTCGCTATCGGACTCTGTACAGCTATGCTGAAGATGTGCTTGAACTGTTAGCAGAACTTCGACTCACAGAGGTTATTTTTGTTGGACATTCGGTAAGTGGCATGGTGGGATTGCTGGCTGCACTGCTTGATCCGAGTCGGTTTCGCCAATTGGTGTTTGTGAGTGCTTCTCCTCGGTATCTGAATGATCCAGCAACGAATTATATTGGCGGATTTGAGCAGTCGGATCTGGATGCGCTGTATGCGTCGATGTCCGCAAACTACTATGCCTGGGCGGGCGGATTTGCACCGTTAGCGATGGCGAATCCAGACCGTCCAGAGTTAGCGATCGAGTTTGCTAGAACGCTCTCTGCGATTCGTCCTGATGTGGCACAAGCTGTGGCGCGAGTAATTTTTCAATCCGATCACCGCACAGAACTTCCGAAGCTTAAAGTGCCAACAACGATTTTACAGTCGAACAATGACATTGCAGTCCCACCCCAGGTCGGGCAATACATGGCAGACAAAATTCCTCAAGCTGAACTGATCAACATTGATGCTGAAGGTCATCTTCCCCATCTGAGTGCGCCTGCTCTCGTGACTCGAACCCTTGCAGAATGTTTTATTGTTTGAACCGATTTGATTCTAAGTCCGGTCATCCTGTTTGGCTCCCGACGTTTGCACCTTTGATTCTGGCATTGATGGGGGTTGGATTGGGATTAGAAGTGCTAGTGCAAGCGCCCTCTGTGTTGCTGTTTGCTCCAGTTTGGTTCGCGCTCTGTGTTCTGTGTCCTCGATCGCAGTGGATCAGTTGGCTGGGTTTTGTCACTTTGTTGAACCCTGAGATTTCTATTCGATCAGCAGTAGTATTGGGAATTATGGGTCTGGTCGGGGCTGGAGTGAGATTGTACCTACTGCGGCAAGAGTGGCAACGGGCATCTCAAACGATGCTGGCATCACTCATTCAGGATGAAACAGCACTCACGCCAGAACATGCCCTTCAGCAAGCATTAATTTCGCTAAAAGCATTTACAGGTGCAACCGGAGCGATCGCGCTTCGTCAGTTAGATGAAGTCACGGCTGAAGCGCTAGTTTCGTTACCAGACAAAGTACTACCCGATCGATTAACCACACCGACCTTGTTTGCAGGAGCGATCGCTAAAAATCAATGCGTTCATTACGCAGACTATGCTTCTGTAGCGCAAGCCTCACCTGCTCTTCTCGCACAAGGCATTCGTTCGATCGCGATAGTCCCGTTGCAGCAAGTTGGAAATGTACAAGGCGCAATTTTACTACTATGGCATCGTCGTGTAGAACCTTCTCGATCGTTGCTGCAACTCCTCGAATCGTTGCGCGGCGGTTTGAGCAATCTACTGAGGTTTCAAGATCTAACTCTACGATTTGACCAGCTACAAGCACGATTTGAAGCTATCTTAGAAACGATTCCTCAAGGTATTGTTTTTGTCGATGAAAGCGGCGAACAAGGATGGATCAATCAAGCCGCAGCCAGTTATCTGAATTTAGCTCACGGTGCAGTTGAACCGAACGCGATCGCGCAAGCAATGGTGGCTCTACGTCTGAATGCAGACAATCAGGCTGAAATTGCAGCACAAGCGGCTGAGCTATTTTTACAGCCAGATGCAAAAATTCGGGATTGGCACTGGTTTTTAAGTTCGCGATCGATCGTCCTTAGCCTTTCAAGTACTCCAACAGAAGTCCACGATGTGCCGGGTCGCTTGTGGGTGCTAGACAACATTACCGAGCGCAAGCAGGCAGAACTCGCCATGCAAACTGCCAGAGAACTTGCAGAGTCTGCAACCCGCGCTAAGAGCGAGTTCTTAGCGAATATGAGCCACGAAATTCGCACTCCACTGAACGGCATTCTCGGTTATGCACAGATTTTAGAAAAAGATCGATCGCTGAACGATTTTCAGACAAAAGGACTAAGCATTATTCGCCAATGTGGAGAGCATCTGTTAACCCTGATCAACGATTTACTGGATCTCTCTAAAATTGAAGCCCAGAAAATGGAGCTTGTTGCACAAGAGTTTCATTTTCCGAGCTTTCTTGAAGCGATCGTCGATATCTGTCAAATTCGTGCTGCACAAAAAAAGGTCGCATTAACTTATCAGACAGTACCACCCTTGCCTCGATTTGTTTATGCAGATGAAAATCGACTCCGGCAGATCTTGCTTAATATTTTAGGAAATGCGGTCAAATTTACCGAAGTTGGCGATGTGATGTTCAAAGTTAGTCACATTGAGGAAACTAAAATTCGCTTTGAGGTGCAAGACACTGGAATTGGGATTGCACCAGAGCAGCTAGAAGCAATTTTTTCGCCGTTTCAACAGGTCGGAAAATTCGATCGCAAAACCGAAGGCACAGGATTAGGACTGTCGATCAGCCGCCAACTTGTGCAAATCATGGGTTCAGAACTTCACGTAAGCAGTACGCTCGGCAAAGGAAGTACGTTCTGGTTTGACTTAGTGTTACCAGGAATCGAACCGCGATCGCACAGTTCTAATCCGGGTCGTTCTATCATCGGTTATGCAGGCAGAACTCGCAGCGTGCTGGTTGTCGATGATCAAGCAGCGAATCGATCAATTTTGGTTCATCTTTTGGAACCGCTCGGATTTAAGGTCATCGAAGCCGAAAATGGTCAAGTCGCGTTGCACAAAGCATATCAGAGCAAACCTGATGTCATTCTGCTCGATCTCGTCATGCCCGTGATGGATGGATTTGAAGCAGTGCGACAAATTCGTCAATCTTCAGCGTTACGCGATACGATCGTCTTAGCCACATCTGCTAGTGTTTTTGGTTACGACCAACAAGCCAGTCATGCTTCAGGCTGTGATGGCTTTGTTGCTAAGCCCATTCGAGAAACAGAACTACTAGCGCAGCTTCAAACCCATCTCAATTTAGAGTGGCACTATGAAGCTGAAATCGAGTTCTCAGAGAAGCGTATCCCCTTTGAGAACACAACAAAAACACTTGTTCTTCCGCCTGATGCCGAACTCAACACACTCTTCAATCTTGCCCGCATGGGGGATCTCAAAGGAATTCTTGAGCAAGCCACTCATCTAGAGCAACAAAACCCCGAATGTGAGTTGTTTGTGATTCAGCTTCGACGCTTGGCGCAAGGATTTAAGGAACGACAAATTTTGGAATTGATTAAACGCTGTCAGAGGTAGCAATGGAGCCGAAAACTGTCGAGCAAGGAACGATATTAGCTGTAGACGATACGCCCACTAACTTAGAAGTGTTGTTTGATTTGCTGGGAAATTCTGGCTTTCGGGTGTTAGTCGCAGAAGATGGCGAAAGCGCGATCGACAAAGCGAACTATGCCCACCCAGATTTGATTCTGCTCGATGTTCTCATGCCTGGAATTGATGGCTTTGAAACCTGTCGTCGTCTGAAAGCCGATGAAGCCACACGATCGATTCCAATTATCTTTCTCACAGCGCTCACAGATGTTGTCGATAAGGTGCGTGGGTTTGATTTGGGTGCAGTTGATTTTATTACGAAGCCATTACAGTGCGAAGAAGTGTTAGCTCGCGTCAAACTTCAACTCCGGTTACAAAACCTCACCAAACAGCTTCAGAGCCAAATTGAACAAGAACATTTGATCGGCGAAATTGCTCAAGGCATTCGTCGATCGCTCAAGCTCGATGAGATTTTGCAAACCACTGTCGATCAAGTGCGGCAATTTTTACAGACCGATCGCGTCGTGATTTTTCGTCTTCATTCAAACTTTGGTGGACAAGTTGTCACCGAATCGGTTGATCCTGCCTGGAAATCAATTCTATTTGCTGACTTCCACGATCCTTGTATTGAAGAACACGATATTCACTCATACTATCAAGGTCAACCGAATCCAAGATCTGATATCTACAAGGCAGACTTAAGTTCTTATCAAACTCAGCTTTTAGAACAGGCTCAAGTTCGAGCAAGCTTAATCGTACCTATTCTACAAAACAATCATTTATGGGGATTGCTCATCGCGCATCATTGTTCTAGTCCGCGTGAATGGCAAGCGATCGAAACAACGCTACTCCAACAACTCGCAACGCAGCTTGGAATCGCGATTCAACAATCAGAGCTATATGAACGAACCCAGAATGAGCTAATCGAGCGGCAACGAGCAGAGCAAACAATTCGAGAGCAAGCTGCTTTGTTAGATGAAGCATCAGACGCGATTTACACTCGCGACTTTGAAAATCACATTCTCTTCTGGAATCAATCAGCAGAACGGCTCTACGGCTGGTCGCAAGCTGAAATTCAGGAGCAAAATGCAGTGAAATGGTTCTGCAATCTTCAGGAGTTTGAAGCCGCGCTCAAAGTGGTGCTTGAGCAGGGCGCATGGCAAGGAGAAATACAGAAGTTAACCAAATCAGACAAAGCAATCACAGTGATGAGTCGGATGACGCTAGTGCGGGACAAGGCAGGACTGCCAAAATCAATTCTCACGGTCGATACCGATATTACTGAGAAAAAACAGCTTGAAGCTCAATTTCTTCGTGCTCAACGATTGGAAAGTATTGGCACGCTCGCAAGTGGTGTCGCTCATGATCTCAACAACATCCTTACGCCCATTTTAACGACAGCTCAGTTGTTGCTCTTAAAGTTTCCACATGCAGATGAACAGACTCAGCAACTCCTCAAGATTTCGGAAGCGAACGCGAGACGGGGAGCCGCATTAATCAAGCAAGTCCTATCCTTTGCCCGTGGAGCCGAGGGAAACCGCACATCGGTACAAGTTTCCCATCTCCTTGAAGAAATTAAGCAAATGACTGATCGAACCTTCCCAAAATCGCTCTCTGTTCATATCGATCTTCCTGATTCTGGTCTTAATCTAGTTCATGCCGATCTGACCCAACTGCAACAGGTTCTGATGAATCTCTGTGTGAATGCACGTGATGCAATGCCCGATGGTGGAGTACTCACCCTTGCTGCTAGTAATGTGTTGATCGATGAAGCTTATGCTCGGACACAGCTTGATGCGTCACCCGGAGCGTATGTGAGAATTACCGTATCTGATACAGGAACAGGTATCCCTCCTGAAATCATCGATCGAATTTTTGATCCATTTTTCACGACCAAGGAAGTCGGTAAAGGCACAGGATTAGGGCTTTCGACCGTTCTAGGAATTATCAAAAATCATGCAGGATTTGTTGAGGTCGAAAGTCGAGTCGGTCAAGGAACCTGCTTTAAGCTCTATCTACCGACGACTCACGATCAGAGCGTGTCTCTGATCGCAGATCCAACTTTGCTTCCTGGACATGACGAACTGATTCTAGTCGTCGATGATGAAACGCCGATTCAAGAGATTACCAAAGCCATCTTGGAAGTCCAGAATTATCGGGTGCTAACCGCGAGTGATGGATTTGAAGCGATCGCACTTTACGCAAAGCACAAACAAGAAATTGATGCGGTGTTGATGGATTGGATGATGCCTGGAATGGATGGGCTAACTGCAACTCGTACTTTGAAAAAAATGAATGCTAAGGTCAAAGTCATTGCAACCAGCGGCTTATCGCTCAAAAATACACTAGAGAATGTTGCAAGTGTTGGCGTTGACTTGTTTCTGCCAAAGCCTTACACCGCAGAAGAATTGTTAAAAGATTTGCGTAAGGTTCTGGATGGTAAATTGTTTTGAGTTTGGTTCTGTTGCTCTTTTTTCTCGTCTTGGCGCTGTTCTTCTGTTTTATCTTCCTGCGCTGGTGGAGTCGGTTCCACAGCGGGCGGTGTGGGATCAGGCGTGGGAGTCGGGGAGGGCGAAGGAGTTGGACTGGCAGAAGGCGTTGAAGTGACGGGCGGTTCTGGAGCGGGCGTGGGATCGGGAGGCAGCGGATCGGGGGTTGGCTCTGGTGTTGGTGATGACTCAGGAATCGTCGGTTCGCTGGTTGGGACTGGCTCGGATCGAGGGGGAATATCTGGAGACGGTGCAATACTGTCTCTAGAACGCTGCTCTGGGCGAATCGAGGGAGCGATCGAGGGGGATGGCGTGGGTTGTGAAGTGGCGGGCACTGAGGCGGGCTGCAAGAATCGAGTTACCCAAAGCGCGAGGATTGCTAACCCAGCTATACCTGCTCCACTCCAAAGCCAAGGCTGTTTCGAGCGAGTGGATCGTTCCGGCAATGGCGGTTTTGTCTCAACAGGCGATCGCGCTGAGTTCGGGGAGCCGATTGCAAGCGTTGCCATTTGGCTTAGCGGTGGGGGTGTGGTCGGAATGGCTGCGATCGCAGTTGTTGCTCCTGGCGCGGGTTCTGGAAGCAACGCTAACCATTCCTTGATGCTACTCGGTCGTTGATGCAGTTCCAGTGCCATGCCTTGTAGAATTGCCTGATTGATCTGGGGACTGAGATCGGGACGGAAATGTCGCGGTTCTGGTAGGGGAGCACGCTCGCGTAAAACCGATGCGATCGGGACTTGACCCGTGACAAGTGTGTAGAGCGTTGCCGCGAGTCCATAGACATCGATCGCAGCGGTGCGTTTGGCTTGGGGTAGATATTGCTCGATCGAGGCATAGCCTTCGGAAAGAATGCTCGTATGTGTCTGGGTTAATCCTGGGGAAAATTCTCGTGCTGTGCCAAAGTCAATCAAAATTACCTGATTGGTTCCCTGGCGCAGAATCAGGTTTTGGGGCTTTACATCTCGGTGCAGCAATCCTAACTGATGAACGGCAGTTAAGGCGGCTCCGACTTGTCGAATATAAGCGATCGCGGTTGATTCGGGTAACGAGTACTGAGCGACAACCTGCGCGAGTGTGGGACCTGGAATGTAGTCCATCACCATGTACGGTAAGCCTTCTTCCAGGAAAAAATCGTTGACTCGTACAATGCCGGGGTGAACGCACATTGCTAATCGTTTCGCCTCGTCTTGAAATTGCCGTTGAAAGTTGGCGAAATTGCGGTCTTGCAGCAGTGCATCATTCATGGTTTTGATCACGACGATTTGATCGAGCCAATGGTGAATCGCGCGGTAGGTGATGCCAAATCCTCCCCGTCCGAGTTCTTGATCGAGGGTGTATTTGCCGTTTGAGAGCGTTTTGCCCGCCGATTGAGTCATGACTGATGCAATGAGTGAAACCGTCGCATCTAGTGTAAGCTACTGCCGTCCGATCTCGGAGTGTCTCATGGTTGAAATTGGGAGCGAGCGATAAGAAGCTGAGCGAGCAAAGTTATCAAATTGCGAAAGAATTGCTTCTTACCTTCACCTTAAGATAGATGTTTGTTTTCGATAAATAAACTGAGAGTACTATATCAGGTGTTATGCGAACGTTGATTGAATGCGATCGTTGATTCCTCAATCCTATTTTTTCTCTGAAGCTCTCGCTACTATTCCTCGATCGCAATGAATCACTCTATTCGTAAAATTCCCACCGTCGATTGGCTAGTCGAAGGTGGAGAAGCAGGAGCCATTATTCGATCGAAAGATTGGTCACAGACTCCGTTAGGCTCGATCGAACAATGGTCACAGAGCTTAAAAACCACGCTGAACATCTGCCTTAGTTCGCAGTTTGCAACTGTCATGTACTGGGGTTCTGAATATGTCCAGTTTTACAACGATGCTGCCCGGTTTATTCTGGGTCAGAAACATCCGCGATCGCTGGGACAAACTTGTCAGGAATGTTGGAGCGAAATTTGGGACGAGGTCGAACCGTTACTGTCGTTTGTGATGACGACGGGAGAAGCGCCGTTAGTTGAAAATCGGCTGCTCACGGTGGCGCGTCATGGATTCGAGGAAGAAGTTTATTGGACGTTTAACTATACGCCCGTCCGGGATGAACGCGGTGAAATCGCTGGCATTATCACGGTGGCGTTTGAAGTGAGCCAACAGATTTTTGGCGATCGACGTGCTCAGACTCTGGCGATGATGGCGGCAAATGGGAGTGAAGCCGTTTCGGTTGAGGAAGCGTATCGGAATGTGATGCAACCGCTCTGCGAGAATCCGAAAGATGTGCCGTTTGCGCTGCTCTATGGATTGGATACCGAGTCTTCTAAACCTGGAACCGTACGATTGCTGCAAACGGTTGGTATTGCTCCAGAAGATCTGATGCTTCCGTCTGTTCTGAAACTGGGGAACGGATGGCAGTTTGAGCAGGTTTTACAATCCGGTCGATCAACGGTTGTAACTGATTTATCTCAATGTCTTGCAACCGTTCCTGCTCCGGAGGGAATGCCTTCGCCGCACAGTGCGATCGTGCTTCCATTGGTGGTGAGTGGACAAACCGAAATTGGCGGATTTTTGGTTGCAGGTCTGAGTCCAATGCTGCGCTTAAACGAAGATTATCAACGGTTTTTTGAACTGGTCGCCCGTCAGGTCGCCGCCGCAATTACGAATGCGACCGCGCATGAAGAAGAACAGAAACGAACTGCCGCATTAGCAGAACTCGATCGTGCAAAAACAACGTTCTTTAGCAATGTAAGTCATGAACTTCGTACACCGTTAACGCTGATTTTGGGATCGAGCGAAGCATTACTGAATGATTCCAACACTCGATTAGAAACACAGCAACAACAGCTTGAAGTGGTGCATCGGAATGCTGAACGCTTGCTCAAACTGGTAAATACGCTGCTCGACTTTTCTCGGATTGAAGCTGGACGCATTCAAGCGAACTATGAACCGATCGATTTAGCCACTTATACGGCTGATTTAGCCAGCGTATTTCGTTCTGCGATCGAGAGTGCGGGAATGCAGCTAATCGTCGATTGTCCGCCATTGCCTGAAGCGGTGTATGTCGATCGTGAAATGTGGGAAAAGATTGTGCTGAATCTGCTCTCGAATGCGTTTAAATTCACGTTTGAAGGTGCGATCGCGGTACGGTTGAATGCGATTAACAATTCGGTTCAACTTATTGTTAGCGATACCGGAACTGGAATTGCAGCCGAAGAATTATCACACTTATTTGAGCGGTTCTATCGCATCAAGGGAGCGCAAGGACGCAGTTATGAAGGTTCAGGAATTGGACTGTCACTGGTACAAGAACTCGTCAAACTTCACGGTGGACAGATTGAGGTGAATAGTGCTGTGAATCAGGGTACGACTTTCACGATTACGATCCCGATGGGATACGCTCATCTACCCGCTGAACAGATTGGTACTCCTTCTAGCCAAGCTTCTACCGCAATTCAAGCGAGTGCCTACGTCGGAGAAGCATTACGTTGGCTTCCCCATCAGAATTCAAGATTAGAAGATACCAGCAAAGAACATTCAAACTCTAAACATCAAACACCAAAATCTAAAATTCTTCTTGTAGACGACAACGCTGATATGCGGGACTATGTAAAACGTTTGCTAGAAAACGATTACACTGTCGAAGCTGTGAACGATGGACAAGCTGCTCTCACAGCAATTCAGGCTCATCGCCCGGATTTAGTTCTGAGCGATGTAATGATGCCCGGAATCGATGGGTTTGAGCTATTACAAACGCTCCGAGCGAATCCTGAAACTAGAGAAATTCCGATTATTTTACTCTCTGCTCGTGCTGGAGAAGAATCACGAGTCGAAGGGTTAACAGCCGGAGCCGATGATTACTTAATTAAACCTTTTTCGGCGCGAGAGTTGCTGGCGCGAGTCGATGGTAACGTCAGACTCGGACAAATGCGACGAGAAGCCGCGTTACGCAAATTGAATGAAATCCTTGAACAGCAAGTCCAAGAGCGCACCGCACAATTAAAAGCCGCAAACAAAGAGCTAGATGCTTTTTCTTATTCGGTGTCGCATGATTTACGCGCACCCCTACGCCGAATCAATGGACTCATTCAGATTCTCCAAGATGATCTGCTCGATCGCCGTCCAGAAATTGCAGAGTACATTGCTCTCATCACTCAAACGACTCAGGAAGCAGATACCTTAATCGAAAGTATGCTTTCCTTCTCTCGCATGATTCGCAGCGATTTGTGCCGAATCTCGTTTAGCATGGCAGAACTCGTTCAAACTGTGCAAGCGGACTTACAAAGCGACCTGCAACATCGATCGATAGAGTGGCAAATCTCTCCGTTGCCAGAAGTCTACGGTGATCCAGTTTTGCTAAGACTGGTCTGGCAAAATTTGCTTTCAAATGCTGTGAAATATACACGATCGCGCGCTCACGCTAGAATCACGATCGCAGTAACTGAAACCGCGCACGAGCAGATTTTTTCAGTTAGAGACAATGGGGTAGGGTTTGACATGAATCGCGTCGATCGCTTGTTTGGCATCTTTCAACGGTTGCACAGTGCCGATGAGTTTGAAGGAACAGGAATTGGGCTGGCGAACGTACAACGGATCATTCATCGTCATCAAGGGCGAGTTTGGGCAGAAGCAGAACTCGATCGCGGTGCAACCTTCTATTTCTCTCTGCCCAAATCTGCGATCGACCGAGGAGCTTGAGTCATGTTGCGCTTTTTACTACTCGAAGATAATGCGATCGATGCTCAATTGCTTCAGCGAATGTTAAAGAGCAGCGAACTCAACCCTGAAATTGTTTGGGTCAAGACTCGTGCTGATTTCTTGGAGGCTTTAACCGCATCAGAGATTGATTTGATTCTGGCAGATTATACTCTACCCGGATTTGATGGAATGGAAGCGCTGCAACTCGTGAAGCAGTACTATCCTGAGATTCCCTTTATTCTTGTGTCTGGTAATTTAGGCGAAGAACTCGCGATCGAGGCACTCAAACAAGGCGCAACAGATTATATTCTGAAGCAACGATTAGGGCGGCTACTGCCTTGTGTGCAACGTGGATTACGAGAAGCCCAAGAACGGCGCGACCTGCAACGAACAGAAGCAGCTCTGCGTCAAAGTGAAGCACAACTACGACTTGCAACCGAAGGCGCAAATTTAGGCATGTGGTATTGGGATGCCGCAGACAATAGCCTGACCTGGACAAATCAAGCTAAAGCAATGTTTGGTTTAGCTCCAGATACGGAAATGTCGATGTCGGTTTTTCTCAACGCGGTGCATCCGGACGATCGCGCTTTTGTTCTCTCGATCGTCAGCGAATTACAAGACGGTCAGGAACATACCGAGATAGAATATCGAACTTTGTGGGCAGATGGCACAGTGCGCTGGATTCTAGCAAAGGGCGACTGTTTGTATAGCGCTGATGCTCGATTGCTGGCGACACGGGGTGTATTAATGGACATCACCAAGCAAAAACAAATCGAAGCCGATCGACAACAGTTGACCCAGCAACTCACCCAGCGAGTAAATGAACTTCAAACCCTGTTTGATCTGCTCCCGATCGGCGTTGCGATCGCAAAAGATCCAACGTGCAAAACCATTCACACGAATCGATCGATGTCCAATCTGATTCGAGTGTCGATCGAGCAAAATGCGTCTCACAGTGCCCCATCCGAGCAGCGTCCTGCTTATCGTTTATGTCGAGAGGAACAAGAGATTCCGATAGAAAACTTACCAATGCAACGAGCAGCAGTGCATCAAACCGAGGTGAAAGATGAAGTCATAGACCTCGTACATCCCGATGGCACATTAATTAAGCTGCTTTGTTATGCGTCACCGTTGTTGACCGAGCAAGGGGAAGCTCGCGGTGCGCTCGGTGCATTTGTCGATATTACTGAGCGAATCTCAACGGAAACAGCATTGCGAGAAAGCCAGGAACGTCTCAGTTTAGCGATCGACAATGCAGGCATGGCGACCTGGGACATCGATATGCGAACTGGAAAAGGCATCTGGTCAGCGAGTCATTTCACCATGCTGGGCTATGACTCGATTCCAAACGGTGAAGCCACGTATGATTTGTGGTTCTCTTGCGTTCATCCTGACGATCAGCCGAGCGTGTTGCAAGCGATCGAAGAAGCTCAACAGCACAAATCGCTTTACCGTCCCGAATATCGCATTGTTCGAGCCAATACAGGCGAAGTACGCTGGCTGAATGCGTTTGGGCGATTCCTCTATGATGAATTCGATCAACCGACCCGATTTATTGGAGTGCTCTTTGATGCGAGCGATCGCAAGTTTGCTGAACTCGAACGTGAAGCAGCCCGCGAAGAAGCAGAAAGAGCAAATCGGATCAAAGATGAATTTCTCGCGGTGCTGTCTCATGAACTACGATCGCCGCTCAATCCGATTCTCGGTTGGGCAAAGATTCTCAAGAGCGGTCGGCTCAATTCCGACAAAGCGACTCAAGCGATCGCAACGATCGAGCGCAATGCTCAACTCCAATCGGAACTGATCGAAGATCTACTCGATGTGTCGCGGATTCTTCAAGGCAAGCTGAGATTGAATGTTCGTCCGACGAATCTAGTCTCGACGATCACAGGCGCGATCGAGACGGTTCGACTCGCTGCTGAAGCAAAATCGATTACCCTCGAAACGCATTTCGCTGAAGTTGGACAAGTTGCGGGTGATGCAACTCGCCTACAGCAACTCGTTTGGAATCTGCTCTCGAATGCTGTGAAATTTACACCAGAAAGGGGACAGGTTACGGTGCGGCTCGAAGCGATCGACAAACAAGCTCAGATCACTGTTAGCGATACTGGAAAAGGCATTGATCCGAGCTTTCTCCCGCATGTATTTGAGTATTTCCGGCAAGAAGATGGAGCTATAACCCGTAAGTTTGGTGGATTAGGCTTAGGACTTGCGATTGTACGTCACCTGGTTGAACTCCACGGTGGTACAGTCATAGCCACAAGCGAGGGCGAAAATCGAGGTGCAACGTTCACGGTAAAACTTCCCATGATGGCAACAGCCTCGATCGACGATCACCACTCAAATCAGCCCGATCGACGAATGAACTTAAACGGCATTCAAGCCTTAGTGGTAGACGATGAACCAGATTCGCGAGACTTTACTGCATTTGTTCTAGAGCAAGCGGGAGCACAAGTCAAAACAACAGCATCAGCCGGAGAAGCCTTTGCGGTATTAATGCGATCGCGCTTCGACATCTTGATCAGTGATATTGGAATGCCAGACATGGACGGCTATATGTTGATGCAGCAGGTTCGCGCCTTGCCCGTTGAGCACAATCAGCAAATCCGCGCGATCGCGCTAACGGCTTATGCGGGAGATTTCAACTATCAACAGGCGATCAAAGCTGGATTTCAGCAGCATGTTGCAAAACCGATCGATCCAGAACTGTTAGTGAGTACGATCGCTGGGTTGTGCAACCATTAGTGCTGAGATTGCCATAGGGAATTAGTGTAGGTTTCGCCACTAACAGCCGCTTGCTCTGATCCCTATTCTGTTACTTTGATGAGATAGAAATTAAGCTGAGGGAAGGTGTAATTCAGAAGGTGTAATTCAATTGAGATTGCGATGCTGCGACAACCCGTTGCGACGGTTGATTTTATTGACGACTACTGCTTACTGTACCGCTGAGTGAAATGAACCCGCAAAACTGATCGAGGCTGACATCGCTTTGGAGCGATTCGATTACACGCTGGAAAAGTATGGCAAACCGAAAGCACCGACTCTCACGGTTGTTGAAGCGGTGAAACCGAAGACAAAGCCAGAACTTGATCTTGCTCAACTATGGGAGACCGATTTGCTGTTTTACTTCCTTCATCTGTCCTCGATCACTGAAATTCAAGAGGAACGATGTTCTCGCACAGGCAGTATTCCGGCAACCGTAACATTGTTTGCTAGCGGCACTTAGACCATGCTTGACCACATCCGTACTCTGGCAATCTGGTCAACACAAGGGTTCGACTACCATCCTTGCCTTCCTGCTCTACGCGATCAATACGTCAATTTTCATTCTCGCATGACTCCACACGTCCACAACACTACCCAACGGGCTGCTGTTCAACTTCAGTAAGGTGTGAGCAAAAGATAGGTAATCTCATCAACGACTGCATAAGCATTCACACTCACCATGCCGGGGCTGTTTTGCCTAAGTTGCCAATGTACTGTTTCGCGGCATAATCTGTCGCTTCGCCTTTCTTGACATCCCCTGTTTCATCAATGCACAAGCTGATGGGTCGCTTGCCGATCTGCTGCTGAATCAGATGGAGTCGAATCGCTCGAACTTGTGCCACGTCCCATAATCCATCTCGCAAGAAGTGATGCAAACTTTGTCCGTCTTTCAGCCCATTCAGTTTTGCAATTTCCGGTAATGTTTTGCGCGGCAGCGGACTCAGCATTCCCACATGCAGCCATTTGAAGCACTCGAACGATCTCACGTCGTCAAATATCGAGCGGTACAGCCAGCAGTACTCGTCAATGAAGCCAACTGTGGCAACAGGGTGTCGAAGTGTCATGGTTCCAACTTGAACACAGCTACTTCTAGCTCAATTTGTTCTCCTTGTAGTGACAAAAGAGGGATCAGACTTGTTCGCATTGTGGGCACGTCTTGAAAGAGTTGGATTTGAATACGAGAGAGTGGCGTTGCCCGTCGTGTCAGTCTGTGAACGGACGTGATGAAAATGCGGCACTGAATATTCAAAGGGTTGGGGCATCAACCCTTAAGCGAGGCGATGTGAGACAGGCTACGCCTGCAATCGCTGTCTGAACTTAGAATCCCCCGCGCTGACCTCCGGGGGAGTATGTCAACTACCGTTCAACAACAACTTCTCCACCCGATTTCACCCAAGCAATCTGAGAAATCCGCCGCTGATGTGCATCATTCCGAATCGCTTCAGGAGTTCCACAACTGAGATCGACCTCGACTCGATCGCCGTTTTCCCGTAACTTCTGAGCATGAGCAAACGCTAACTGCGGATCTTCTGACACGACGAGCCAATCACACGATCGCGTTTGTTTCGGGAGCTGTCCAGTCGTGAGCAAGACTTGGTGCAGGTTCTCAAGCTGAAGTGAGAAGCCGATCCCCGGAATCGATTCGCCTTGAGGATGGAATTGACCCAGTAAGCGATCGTATCTCCCGCCTTGTCCAAGAACGACTTGCCCGGATTGCGTTACGACTTCAAACACAATTCCGGTGTAGTAATCGAACGTGCGAATCAAGCTTAGATCTAGAACAATTCGTACATCGATACTGGCTTGCAGAAGTTCGATCAGAGATTTGAGATTATTAACGCTTTCTCGCTCTGTCTCGTTCAAATCTAAGCTGCTCACTTTCTGGAGAACGTCCGCAGGTTTACCACGGAGATCGAGAAGCAGTAAAGCTCGATCGCGTTCTGCATCCGATAAGGGCAATGCTTCCAACGCTAATCGATCAAGATGTGCGATCGCACTCCGGATTTTCGGACGAACCGCTTCGGGGAAAACAGAAAGAAGCGATCGCGTTAATCCCGCTTCTCCAAGAATCAATTGCCCGGACAGTTCGACACTCTTCAAACAATCGAGCAGCAACAACAGAATTTCAGCATCCGATCGCAGTCCGCCACCTCCGAGGAGTTCCACACCTGCTTGATAAAATTCCTGCTGGCGGCTGTGACTGCCTTCCTGAGCGCGACGAAAGACATTCGCGTTGTAGTAGAGTCGCTGTGGAAACGTACTATTCGCGAGACGGGTAGCGACGGTGCGAGCGATCGATGCAGTTAATTCGGGACGTAAACCGAGCGGATCTTCTTCGAGTTGGTGCAGTTGAATCACTGTGGATCGCTCGATCGCGCCACCTGCCATCAGCGTATCCAATCGTTCGAGCGTCGAAGTGATAATGCGGTGATAGCCCCAACCGTGAAACACCTGCTGGAGCCGATCTTCTATCCAACGTTTTTGAGCGACATCCAGGGGCAGGAGGTCGCGACTACCTGCGGGGGGCTGGTAAACCATTGAGTCTGTACTATGCGAGGTTACTTTTTCTTGCCGAAAAGACCGCCAAACAGACCGCCGCTGGGTTTGGAATTCGAGGTAGTCGAGGCTTTAGGAGCGGGTTTCGCAGCTAGAGGTTCAAGTTTCTGTTTAGCCTCTAGCGCGATCGGATCTTGCGGGTCGATCGACAGAGCTTTGGTGAAATGAATCTTCGCCATCGTCGGTTGATTTTGCCGCAAATACACCATGCCCATTAAACTGTGACAGCGGCTACTGTTTGGCTCAATTTTTAAGGCATCTCGCAATTCTATCGTTGCTTGAGCATAATTTCCCTTCGCCATAAATCCTTCTGCGCGACGATAATATTGATCGCTGAGCGATTCGACTTTGGGCTGGCTCGGTGGGGTGGGCGCTTTGGGAGCGGTTTGGGTCGAACTGCTCGTGTAAATCTGGCTTCTGGGTTGGCTACTGTCGGAAGTGCCTTCTCTGGCGATTAAGTAAGCCAAATTGAGTTCGCTGATCTGGGAAGTGAGTTCGATCGCTTGATCCAATTGATCGTATTGGCGATCGGATAAATCCTTGAGCGCAGTTCGGTAGAAATAATCGGGATTGCTTGAGGACAAAAGCTGTTTGGCAAGACTGCTCCCAAAGTCGAGATCATGCCGTTTTTGGGCGGCTCCTTGCCCTTTCATTTTGAGAATCAGCAGATGATCGGTACGGGTTTTGTCCTGCGAAAGATGTTGCCATGCGGGATTCACCAGTTTCGATAACAGTTGTTCGGCAAGCTGTTTATCGCACTCCATTTCTGCCACACAGCTATCAGGATGAAGGCGACGGGCAATCTTCAGGTATTGTTTGCGGATTTCTTTGACTTCTGCCTCGATCGAGACTCCTAGAATCGCGTGAAAGTCGGAGAAGTCCAGCAGAAATAAGCCGCGATCAATCTGGAAGCTCATTGGGTTAACCTGTGATTTCAAGGAACAATGGGGTGAAGGGTTCACCGTCTTTATAGTTCCTTCAAATTCACAAAGCGCGACAGTCAGACGGGAAACTATTTCCGCCGCACGTCAGTCACACGCCAACTCAGTTTCAGATTGATCCAGAAATTCCAGAACGTCACGAGAACGATCGCGATCAGGTTCGCAACATAGCGATTGATGCCAAATGCGTTATAGAGCAAATTCAAAATCAAGACGTTCAGAATCAAGCCCATCAAGCAAATCACATTGAACTTGATAAAGCGTTTGAATCGCGTCCGATTGCCTCGCTGACTGCGTGAAATATCGCCGAACGTCCAGAGGTCATTCCAGAGGAAATTATTGACGATCGCGAGTTCCGACGCGATGATTTTACTCCGCGTCAGATTCCAGCCTAAAGTGCTCGGATCGCTCAGTAAATAAAGCACGAGCATATCGACAAATACGCCACTGAACCCGACCAAGCCAAATCGTAAGAAGCGCCCCAACTGGAATCTTTCCCGCAGTCGGCTGATTCTTCCACGCGATCGCAGTTTGCCTAAGTGCATCAAATATTCAACGTACTGCTTCCAAGTAACTTTACTTTCGCCTTCTTGACGTTCTTGGAAGACATAGCCCACTTCAGTGACACGATCGACGCGACCGCGACCGAGGACTTCCAAGAGAATCTTGTAGCCAAGCGGACTCATCAGACAATCCGCGATCGCGCTTCGTCTCACCATGAAGTATCCGCTCATCGGATCAGACACCCGTCCAACCACACTCGGTAAAATCACTAATCCGAGCAATTGCGCTCCACGAGATAGAATTCGCCGGATTAAGCCCCAATCGCTTGTGCCGCCCCCTTCAACGTGACGACTACCGACTGCTAAATCTGCGCCATTCTTCACCGCTTGAACCAGTTTTAAGAGCACTTCTGGAGGATGCTGCAAGTCACCGTCAATCACCCCTAAAACTTCGCCGCGTGCTGCTTGCCATCCTCGAATCACAGCCGTGGATAGTCCGCGCTCATCCTGCCGCCGCATCACGCGCAAATTCGGATACTCTGCCGTCATTTGCTGCGCGATTTCCCAAGTACGATCGGGACTGTCATCATCGACAATAATCAACTCGTAATCGTTCGGCAACGCATGATCGAGCAGACCCGATAACACTCGCACCACCTGTTCAATGTTTCGCCCTTCGTTAAAAGTCGGAACGACCAGCGAGAAATAAACTGGCTTTGTCGATGGCTCGATTTCCGACAAGTAAGGGATTCTTAGAGCACCGGAGGGCGGCGGAAGCAAGGAAGGAGGGACAATCATGCGGCAATTTGAGTAGGACGACAGAGGTTAGCGGGCAGTTTGATACAACTTGAGTTGAAACTCATCTAGGCTCATCGTTCCCTTAAGAGATTGAGTCTTAGCGATCGAGAATCGTTCCTCTAAAACTTGCTGAATTTGTTGACGTTCTACAGCCGTAGCAGGCGGAGACCAAACCGGATCAGCACTTTCAAGCCAAATGACTCGACGGTAGTTCGATCGATCAAGGGCGGTTTTGAGCCGAGTTGCAAGCTGGTTCGCAGGCTGAGCTAACAGATCGACGCGATGGGCGGACTGAATGTAATACGCCAGACGATTGACGTGTCCCCATGCCTTAGAATCCATCGCAATCAGCACCGGAGCCGAATCGAGTTGAACGGTCTCTGCCACTTGATGAAACACCGATCGCGGTCTTAAAGTCAAATCCCCCGTATCGATCGCGAGATAAAGCAACAGTAGCAAAAGGGCTACGATGCCTTGATGTGCTTTGAGTTGTCGAATTGCGATCGTCATCAGCAATAAACATCCTGGTAGCACAAAGATCAGCGCTCGACCCCAACCGAATCCCAACGTATATTTTCGTGTCAAAATATCGACACAAACTGCCAGGAGTAGGGGAAATATACTCATCCCCAACGCTACCGTCAAGCGCCATTTTTGACCAGACTTCCAAAGGTAGATCGCTGCGAGTCCGAGTCCGATACTGGCGGAAAGTCCGAACAGTGCAATGATCCCAGTCGATAAGTTCGTCGCCCAATCGCCAACCACTAAATGCGTCCCTACCGTTTGGAAGAGATCTTGAAGGTGTAAAAAGGCAGGGTTGCCTTCTCGCACACCAAAGCGATCGAGGTCAGCATTCCGTAATTGTTTTAACGTGCCAGAGATCGCCCAGGGCAGTGTAAGCAGCCCAGCGATCGTCATTCTCACGCCATGCTGAATCCAATGTTTACGATCGAGCACTAAAATCAATGCCGCCAAGACGACGACCCAATAGGTAAATAAATAGAACGTCAGCAAGCCGAATACGATCGACAAAATAAATGCAATTTGCCACTTCCAGCGCGGACGGGAAATGATTTCAAGCAGTGCCCAAACGCTAAGAATCGCCCACAATACAAGTGGTGTATACATTCGGACGTTTAGCGAATGAAATAAATAGAAAGGATTCGTTGCGAGCAGTGCCGCAAATAAGAGACCGCCGCGTTGATCGATGAGTTTCTGTCCTAATCCGTACGCTGCCGCGATCGCGCCCACACTCCAAAGCGCGGGTAAACTTCTCATCGCGACTTCGCCATTTCCGAACAAACGCAGCCAGAAATGTTGCGCCAAGAAAAAGATTGGGGGATGGGGTTCTCCGCCGTAAAGACCACGAACGAGACCCTGTAGCGTTTTTGGGATCGAACCTTCGGGCAGATTTAAGAGCGCAGTTAATTGAGAAAGTGCGATCGGCGTTTCTTCGGGCAGTGAGTACTTGATTCTTTGACCCGTAGACAGCAAGAGCGAAAGAACTTCGTCGTACCAGAACTCACGAGTGCCGAGATTGAGGAGACGGAACGCGAGACCGATCGCGATCGCACAACCAAGTAATATTTCTAACGTCAGATTTTTCCGCCAATAAAGCAGAGTAGAGCGGTAATTCATATTTCGAGAAGATGGAGGGCTTGCAATTAGGCTTCCCGATCTGGGGTTCTCGGTTATGATTCAAGTGCTTAATTTGACAACAGTACTCAGGTTGTCCGGCTCCTATGGCAAAAAAGCGCAAAGGTAAATCCTCGATCGAGACAGATACAACGTTGACTTTGAAAGAGCGTTTAGCCGAGAAACGAAAGGCGATTCAGGCTCGCAAAGCAGCGGTGAACTTTATTTCGATGGCAAGCATGATCTCGCTCGTGGCGGGAATGGCGCTCTTTGCGATCGCAGGAGTCAAAGGAGCAGGCGGCGGATTTGCAGGCATTCTTACCTTGATGCTGTCGTTCAAATTCCCGTGGCACGCACTCCACGCCTTTATGATTTACATGCCCTTTGGTGGCACGATTACTTACGCAACGGTTGGGAATAATCCGCTGATGCAGTTGGCGAAAGATGGAATGTACATTCCTGCCTTGATCGCGATTTATCAGTACTGTAAGCAGCACAAGTTGCCGATGATTGTTCCTAAGTCGCTCAAAACGCCGTTGCTACTCCTGTTCGTCTACTGCATTTTGGTGCTGTTGTTTGTCAATGGAGCGCAGCAATTTACAGGTAAACCCAACGAAAAGCCCTTCTTCATGGGCATTTTGGGCTTAAAAGTTCTACTGGGATATGCGCCGTTGATTCCTTGCGCTTATTACCTGATGAAGAAAAAGCAGGATGTTTATAATCTGATGCGAATTACGGTTGTGGTTGTGATTACCTGCTGTGGTTTGGCATTTATTCAGTACATGTTGCTCAAAACTGGACGCTGTAAAGGAACAGTGGGGGAAGGAGCAGACCTTTTCAAAGCCTCACTCGATGCCCGTTGCTTCGTCGGTGGCTCACTGTTGTATACCCCAGAACAAGGGGTAATTCGGCTTCCGGGAACGTTTGTTGCGCCGTGGCAGTGGGGCTGGTACTTGATTTCGAGTGCGTTTACGACTTTTGCGGTGACGTTTTTCGATCGTAATTTCATCTGGAAAATTATCGGCGGCATTGGAATGCTAGGGACGATCGTAATGGCGGTGATTTGCGGACAGCGGATCGCGTTGATGCTTGTCCCGGTGATGATTGCGATTCAGCTATTTACGACCGGGCAGATTGCGAACTTGAAGCGATTTTTACCGATCGGGATTGGACTCGCAGGCGCGATCGTAGTCGCGATGGCATCGAATCCAGCGGTCGTGCAAGAACGGCTCGATAGTGCGGTGAGTCGGTGGAATGCTTCGCCGCCGGATGCGTTTATTAAGGAACAGTTCAATATGGTCGTCCGTGGAGCATCTCTGCTTGGAAATGGACTCGGACGCGCGACGAATTCGGCACGAGCAATGGGAGACACGCAACTAATCGAAACCTACTATCCGAAAGTGATGTATGAGATTGGTCCGATCGGGGTGATTCTGTTCTTGGTGCTGGTGACGGCATTAACGATCGCTTGCTTCAAAGCGTACCGCTCCGTGAAAGACAAGAATCTCCGAGGCTATGGAGCAGTCTTCTGGACGTTCGTTTTAGTGATTAGTTACAACACCTACTACTATCCGTTGGATGTCGATCCAGTTGCGGTGTACTACTGGTTTTTTGCGGGAGTCGCGTTGAAATTACCGGAACTCGATCGATTAGAACCGATTCCGGTTGAAGACCCCAAGAAGAAAAAGAAGCGAAGGCGATGATAGGAAGTTCCTACTTCAGTTCGGACACTTCGAGGAAGCCCCCAGCCCCCAATTCTGGGGAAGCAAGAGTCTTAAGCCCCCAATTTTGGGGGTTTGGGGGCAACTCTGAGAATGTCCAAATCTAAGCTTCTACTACAGAAAGTCGCTAAAACTTCTCACCAAATCCAAATTGGAATCGTCCCTCACCCTGATCATTAATTCCATACCCTGCTCGAATCGTGCCGAGTGGCGATTTCAGTCGCAGTCCGACCCCAACGCCAAACCCCGAACCCGGCAAACCTCGAGCGGCTCCAGGTGCACCTAATACGGAATTCGCTGATCCTAAATCTGAGGCAAAGTCAGCAAAGACAGCTCCCCCTAGAATGTTGTAGATCGGGAATCGGTATTCAGCAGACGCGAGAACAAAACTGCGACCGACAGCCACATCGCTAAATCCATAACCCCGGACTGAATTCGGTCCACCTAGCGTGTACGCATTGTATGGCGGTAAATCTCCGATCGTGGTTCCCGCCTGAACATTAAACGCCAACACTTCGGGCTGTTGCTGTGTTTTCTCCAGATTAAAGAAATTCACTGGAATGTACTGCGAATAGTTCGCTTGCAGGCGATTTGAGAAAATGCTGCCGCTCCCGATCGGGATCGATTGTTCAGTCGTCAGTGTCAGAATCGACCCGCTCGATGGATCAACCGAATTGTTGCGCTGATCTCGTACCGCAGTAAAATTCACGGTCGTTAAATCATCGGTTCCGGTCCCGCTAAAAGAAAGGGGTGCACCATTACGATCGCGTTTCGCCACATTGCCATCTTCATCCCGCAAACTGATCCGCGTATAGTTCAATCCCAAAGTTCCATCCCAACCATTTCCGATCGGACGATTGACCGCCACCGTTCCACCAAATCGACCTTCTCGAACGCGATCGCCATTCGCCAATTCACTGGCATCATCATCGAACACACGAGAAATACCCCGTCTGCGGAATCCACTCACGCTGTATCCTAATTTGTCTGGCTCAGTCGATCGATAAGGACTGACAAATCGCCCATCAAACTGCACATCGCGCGTTCCAACCGAAACATTTCCGCCGATCTGCTGTCCAACTCCGTTAAAGTTGCTGTCGTTGTAGTTTAGACTGCCAAAAACACCCAAATCTTCATTAATCCCCCCACTCACATTTAGGGCGCGGCTTCGAGCCTCAGTCAGGTTATAAACGACAGTCGTATTGCGGGCATCGCCTTCTAGAGAAATTCGACCATTTGTAAATAATCCCGTTTGCAGAATTCGTTGCAAGTCCTCACGAGCAGCCGATTCTTGAAAAATTTGTCCGGGTTTCAGTTGAATTTGATTGCGGAGAAAATCTTGTCTCGTTCGACCCTGAATCGGTTGCCCTTGATCGTTGACTAATCGACCTTGTTCATCGGTAAATCGAATTTGAATATTCCCGATCGAGCCTTCTGCAACCTCGATCGTTAACACCCCGTTCCGACTCGGAACCACTCCGATCACTCGTGCCAAACTAAATCCATTTTGACGATACCAAGTATTGATTTGGCGAATACTATCATTAATTGCGGTCGGGCTAACAGGTGCACCGAATTGGGATTGAAAGAACTGATTCGCGATCGCGGGTGTAAGCGCTTGAGCATTGACTAAATTCAGCGATCGAACGGTCGTGGGCTGAACTTGAAACGTCACGCTCAATCCGTTCGGGTTCGTCCGAGTCGTAAAGTTCGCCGTACTAAATAACCCGGTTTCGAGAATTGCGGCAATGTCGTTTTGAAGTTGAGGAGTGCTGACATTTCCGCCGGGTTGCGTTTGAATGCGCGATCGAATAAGTTCCTGAAGTTCGGGAGAAGCTCCTACGATTTGAACATCAGTCGTCGTGAGAACGAGATTGGGTGAAGTTTGGGGAGCGGGGGTTTGAGGGGTAGGCGTTGGACGAGTCGGAGTTTGGGCAATTGATTTAGCAGGCTCAGATTTGAGTTTTGTCGATTGAGCGATCGACGCAGGGATCGGACGAGTTGGGATTTGGGCGATCGGTTGAGCGGATTCAACCTTTGTCACCTGAGCGGTCGGCTGACGAGAAAATTCTGGGGTAGGGCGAGGAGCGTCGATCGTGACTGTTGCAGCGATCGGTGGTTTACTCATGGAGACGGCTGGCGTTTTTGTTTCGACTGCTGAGGGTTCAGTCGGTACAACAACATCTTGAGCGATGGCTTTTTGTGCCACATCTGAGATAGAAATAAACCCGATCGCACAGGCGGTGACTTTAGAAAAACGCATTGCTGAACCCACAGAATTAGAGCTATCTAGATGAACAAATTTAGGAATTAAGCTTAGTTGTATCAGAAAAATCATCGAATCAGAGATTAGATTTATTTCTAGTTCGTGCTCTGATAAACAGCTTGATGTGAAACAGTTGTAGTACTGATTGAAGAACAATTTGAAAGCAGAGTTCCCGTTTTATGAATCCATCGCTGCACGCTCTTGGTGTTCCTCCGAATGCTTGGTATGTGGATGAATCGATCGCAGATTTAACCCGACCCGCGATCGCTCCTCAGCCGATTACGCTCGATACCGCAACTAAAACATTGCGTCTAGATTTAGCTAAATCTGCCTTATTGATTATCGATATGCAGAATGATTTTTGTCATCCTGACGGCTGGTTATCGCATATTGGAGTAGATGTTACTCCTGCTCGATCGCCGATCGTTCCAATTCAGCAATTACTGCCGATTTTGCGACAGGTGGGAATGTCGATCATTTGGGTGAATTGGGGGAATCGCCCAGATTTGTTAAATATCAGTCCTGCGACTCGACATGTTTACAATCCGGCTGGAACGGGTGTGGGATTGGGAGATCCACTGCCGAAAAATCAGGCTCCGGTGCTGGAAAAGGACAGTTGGGCAGCCGCGATCGTCGATGAACTTCAACCAGCAGAGAGCGATATCAAAATTGACAAATATCGGATGAGTGGATTTTGGGATACACCGTTAGACAGTATTTTGAGAAATCTAGGCAAAACGACGCTGTTTTTTGCGGGTGTGAATGCGGATCAATGTGTGATGGCAACGCTACAAGATGCGAATTTTTTGGGTTATGACTGCATTCTTCTAGAAGATTGTACGGCAACAACTTCGCCCGAATTCTGCTTACAAGCAACCTTGTATAATGTGAAACAATGCTTTGGATTTGTCAGTCATTCAACGAAATTGATTGATGGAATTAAAGCAGGTATCAAGCTTTCAAATTAGGCGAACAATTGCCAAACTGCCATATACCTTTTTGATTGATTTTCCTGGTATTAAAACACCTAGAACGAAGACATGATATAGTGTTTCGATTTCCTAGAAGAAACGAAAATATGGCAGTTCCTGAAAGTTTAAATCCGCTAAGAATTCCTGATTTTAATGGTGATGGTCGGACTGATCTCTTCAGTTTGAATACCAATACTCGAATTGCAGAACTCACCCTGATTGCAGGAGTACGATCGCTTGGATCAAGTTCGTTCTCATCGATTCCGGCAGGTTGGCAAGCCCCAAAATACGCGGATTTCAATGGCGATCGTAAAACCGATTTACTGTGGCGAGACACGACTACTGGAGCGAATGGAATTTGGTTGATGAATGGTGCATCGATTCAGGGTGGAGCCTTTCTCGATCCGCTTCAAGGAGATTTGAGAAGTGTGATCGGTGAATTTAATGGTGATGGGAAAAGCGATTTATTTTGGTACAACTTCAGCACCGGAGAATACCAACTTTGGTTAATGGATGGAGTGCAAAAAACCCGACAGATTGGTGGCAAAATTGATGGAGGATGGGAACCGTCGATCGCTGATTTTAACGGAGACAATCTCACCGATTTGTTCTGGCGCAATCCAGAAACAGGCGGCAATTCATTCTGGACATTTAACCCTCAAACTTTAGCTATTTTTGGTGAATCCATTCCCGTAAAACCGTTAACTTGGACGGCTGAAGTTATTGATTTTAACGGTGACGGACGCAGCGATGTCTTCTGGCGCGATCGCTTAACCGGACAAAATCAAGTTTGGACTTGGACAGGGAGCGGATTCCAACCGGATGCAACGCCGATCGAGCTTCCGGGCACAAGCAGTGATTTTACGATTCGGATTGCTGATTTTAACGATGATGGTCGAACAGATTTCTTGATTCGCAATCCCAGTAGAGGCGAGGATCAAGTTTGGCTGTCAGAAAGTACAAAGGTGCAGATTTTACCTGTTGCGAGTCAATCGGCTGGGTTTCAAGCTGCGATCGGGGATTATAACGGCGATCGATTTTCAGATATTCGCTGGACAACCACCGATGGAACTCAGAGCGTAATCTGGTTTAGCAACGGAATTCTACCGAAACCGATGGTAGCGTAGTTTAATGTAAGTGCTCCTCCTGGTACGATCACTAGCGAGGAGTAACTATCATAAGAATCGCTCAATCATAATCTCGTCGATTTGACACTCCCCGCTCTAAAGAGACGGGGATTCTTTGATCTACGATGTGACTTGCTCAGGCAGGTTCGCACCTACTTGAGTAGCGGTCTCATCTCCCAAAGCGTTGCTTACATCTAGTGCAAAAGTTCCGACGTGCCCCGTCGTACTCAATCCCCGACTGAGGATGTTTCTCGCTGCGTTGTGATCTCTGTCTAGCACACATCCACACCGACAAGTATGAGTGCGCGTGGATAGACCTTTCTTCACCACAGTGCCGCATTGAGAGCATTCTTGACTTGTTCCGTTAGGAATGACAGCAATGGTGATTTTGCCGTACACTTTGCCGAAATATTCCATCCAGCAACGGAACTGATACCAAGATGCGTCGTTAATCGACTTGGCAAGACAGTGATTCCGCACCATATTTTTAATTCTCAAATCTTCGTAGGCTACAACGTCGTTAGACGTGACTACGCACCGTGCCAACTTCACAGCATGGTCTTTACGTTGCCGACTTATTTTGAGATGGCGCTTACCAAGAATCTGTCTTGCTTTTCGTCTGTTGTTTGACCCTTTCACCCGTCTTGAAACGCGCTTCTGAGCCATTTTTAACCGTCTCTCACCTTGGGGGAGAAAGCGTGGATTCTCAATCGTTTGATTGTTGCTATCGGTGTAGAAGTCATTCAATCCGACATCTAGACCGATAGCTGTTCCGGTAGGTTTTACGTTTTCAAAACGTTCTACTGAAACGCAAAATTGAGCGTAGTAGCCATCTGCGCGTTTCACCAACCTTACCCGTTTAATTTGGTCAGGCTGGTAGAAGTGCAAATCGCGTGCTCCTTTTAGCTTCAATTTACCAATACCGCATTTGTCGGTAAAGGTGATTGATTTCCGGTCAGATGCAAGTTTCCATCCAGAGGTCTTGTACTCAACTGAGCGACAATCTTTCTGGAACTGTGGAAACCCTTTCTTACCGGGAATCTGTTTCTTGCAGTTGTCATAGAACCTGGTGATTGCTGACCATGCTCGTTCTGCTGCGGACTGTCTAGCCATTGAATTCAACTTGTTTGCAAAGTCAAATTCTTTCGCCAATACAGCACAGTACTTATTGAGGTCAAAGCAGGATTTAGCGCCACCATCCATCCACAATCGGATCGACTTATTTCGGATGAACTGAGTCGTCCGAATTGCCTCATCGATAGCTGCAAACTGTGCCGCCTTACCGTATGCCTTGAACTCTAAAACCAGCATGATCCGACCTAATCACGATGCTCTTGTGATATCGCAGTCATCATAAGAGTAGTGCTCGAATTCATTCTAAAACGCTGAAGACCGGATAAATCCGGT